>Ga0209611_10004766_pt1 | contig 23044 bp, 22 predicted proteins | sample S1TSphgellanicum_3_FD_187693 | JGI IMG/M metagenome (GOLD analysis project Ga0209611, IMG submission 187693) | Host-associated microbial communities from peat moss isolated from Minnesota, USA - S1T2_Fc - Sphagnum magellanicum MG (SPAdes) (version 2) | ecosystem: Host-associated > Plants > Peat... | reverse complement strand
AGGGCACATCGGTTTCCCTTTTCTTTCCCGTCACCAAACAAGCCGTGGCGAACTCCGCGCCGGCTGCCCACCAATCCAATCCGGCACTGAGTGGTTCGGAAACAATTCTCATCGTTGAGGACGAAACAGACGTCAGTTTTTTCCTTGAGACCATGCTGCAAAGCCACGGTTATCATGTCCTCAGCGCCGCCGATGCCGAACAGGCCATGAGTCTATTCAAGCAACATCGCGACGAGATCCAGCTGGTTTTCTCGGATATCGGGCTACCCAAGGAGGACGGTATTTCGCTGTGCGAGAAACTTAAGCTGCTCAAGCCCAAACTTCCCCTTATCCTCGCCAGTGGCTATCCGACGAAGGAGTTCAAGGAACGCCTCAATCACCTGTCTCCGCAAGCCTTTCTTTCCAAGCCCTACAACACGCCCGACATCCTCCAAGCCGTGAGGAAAGCGCTGGATGGCTCGCAAATACTGCACCTTGCCTCTTGAGCCCCTGTGGGGCGCCGCAACCTGACCCCCACGAAAAGGGGGTGAAAAAGTACCGTGCGCCCCGGCAAAAAGTCCGATATAAATCGGCGCAGCATCATTAGCTTTCGTCGGAAATCATACGGCACAAAACTCGCTTAGCTCAATCCCCATGCACCCCCTCGACCCACTCTTCAAGAAAAATCGGGAATGGTCCGAAAACACCCATAAACGCGACCCGGAATTCTTCCAAACCTTGTCGCGCCAACAAGCGCCGCAATATTTATGGATCGGTTGTTCCGACAGCCGCGTTCCGGCCAACGAAATCTGCGGACTGCTGCCCGGCGAAATCTTCGTCCATCGCAATGTCGCCAACATCGTCGTCCACAGCGACCTGAATTGCCTTTCCGTCATGCAGTACGCCGTCGATGTGCTACGCGTCAAACATATCATCGTCGTTGGCCATTATGGCTGCGGCGGCGTTCGCGCAGCCTTCGAGGGGAAAAAGTTTGGTCTCATTGATAATTGGCTGCGTCATGTCCAGGACGTCGCGGTGCAGCATGCCGAGCATCTCGCCTGTTATCCCGATGATTCCGCCCGCATCGATCGTCTCTGCGAGCTTAACGTGATCGCGCAGGTCATCCACACCGCCCAGACAACCATCGTGCAGGGTGCCTGGGAAAGAGGCCAGGACCTCGCCGTCCACGGCTGGGTCTACGGCCTCAAGGACGGCTTGGTGAGGAACCTCGGCATCAGCCTCTCCAGCGCGGATGACTTCGTGCAAGCCATGAAAACTCCTTGGGAAAAGAGTTCCGCTTCTCTTCAAAATCCCTAAGCTCGAGTAAATATAAAGCACACCGATGCCCCTGATATTAATTGCGACTATCGCGCTTTTAGTGGCGTTCGTGGGTTATGCCACAGCAACAAATCCAGTGGGCTGCAAGAATTTTTTTGAAAACGCACTTTCCCTGGCGGCATCCATATCACCGCTCCACGTCACTTCCGGCGGCGGCACGCCCATGGCCCCCTTGCTCAAGGACCACTTGGTTTTGGCTGATGGAAGTCCGTTTAACTTTCCCACAGAGCCCTCTGCGACTGCGAGTTCCCCCGCTACGCCGGGTCCTGCTGCTTCTCCCCTTGATTATTATGCGATCTATTATGCGGCTCAGGGGTCTGATCCTCAGGCCTTCACGCCCGGGCTGGTCCAATGGTACAAGAAATTCAAGCCGCTCCATCATAACTTCGAACTGATCTTCGTCAGCCGCGACCCCGACAAGTCCACCATGCTGGCTTTTATGAAGGCAACGTCCATGCCGTGGCCCGCGTACAGCTTCGAGGATCTGCCAACCGATGGCAGTGGAATCGAAAAATTCGCGGGTAATGTTCTCCCCGACTTTGTTCTGGTTGACTCCGATGGGAAAGTACTGTCGGACAGCGTCTCCTGGACCGGCTCTGATCTCGGCCCGCAGCATGTGGTGGACGATATCGAAAGCATCGTGCAGATACCTCCCAAGCCGCCCAAACCACCCAAGCCGACGGTGACGGCGCCCCCACCCCAACTGGCGCTGGCGTACAACCCTGATTTGCCTCCCATCAAACTCTGGTCGCCGCCTCAGCCTTTGCCTGCGAAGGATAACTGGACCTGGACGATGTCGGACGGCACTACCTATCAGAATGTCGTGGTGACGGAGGTCACGCCTGACACCGTGACGATCAACCATTCTCTCGGGGTGGCCCATGTTTCGATCGCCATCGTTCCTCCCGATATTCAAAGGGAATTGAATTACGACCCCGACGCAGCCGCATGCGCGAGCCATCCACCTTACAGCTTCTCCGACCGGTTCGTGGCGTGTGCGATGGCCCAACAACTGCACCGGCCTCTGGCCTGGCTGGCCGTGGATCCAAAGTCACTCACCCTTTCCAGCCCTCCCATTGATAGCGAGGCTGACCTGGCCCAGATGGCCGTGGCGCACATCAAGTTCGAGTCCATTATCATTTTGATCGATGACCCTTCGGAACTCGATATCCTGACCCCCGCCATCCACGACCAGTTTTTAGTCTCGGACGACGGCCCGCTGCCTGCGCATCAACTTTATGCCACGCCAAAAATTGTTTTTTCCACCCCGGATGCGTCGACGTTTATCGGGCGCGTCTCTTTCTCGCGGATGAAGTCCGACCGCGAATCGGCCATCGATACGGTCCTGACGCATACGGTTCCCGCGACGTTAACCCCGCCCACTCTCGCGGAGCAAAACTCGAACGAGGATCAAAGCGCGCCCGTGGCGATATCGGGAAAAAGCTGGACGCCTCCCGACGTGCTGCCCGCGCAACCCAACTGGACTTGGACCACGTCGGAGGGACAGACCTATCAAAATGTCGTCGTGACCGAGGTCGAGCCTGATACGGTCTCGATCACCCATGCAAATGGCGTGGCCCACGTACCGATCGCCAATCTTTCATCTGACATTCAAAAACTGTTGAACTACGATCCGGTCGCGGCCGCAGCTTTCAGAGCCGAAAAGGACAGGGAGCAGGCGCATCCTTATTATACGATGTCTTCCCTCAAGGAAGCCCAAAGGGTGGCTCGTCAGTTGGATTGGCCGCTGGCATGGATTTGCAGCTCTCTGACCGACATGAACGCCACAAACCCCGCTGCCGATTCGGAAGAGGGGCTGACACAGATGGCGGTAAATGAACTCAAGTCGCGAGCCGTTATTGTCTTCCTCGACGGTAACGCCGATCTTCCCGCCTTGTCTCCCCTCATACGTGATGAGCAGCTTTTTCAACTCGACGATGGCCCCCTGCCGGACGGCCATCATTTCTACGGGCCCAAAATCGTCTTCTCCGACGCCGATGTCACCAAAACATTCGGCCGTGTCTCGTGCACCCAGATGAAGGCGACAGGCTCCGTGGCCATCGATGAGATTGTAGCGTCCATCCCCAAGGATCCCAATGGCATGCTGACCGCGAATTCTCCGACGGCCAGCGCAGCCACGCCAGGGTCACCGACCCCCGCTTCGCCAACCATTGCTCCAGTTCCCACGACACCTTCAGCAACTCCTCCTCCTAACCCGACAGCAAATCCGTCGACGGCTACGGGCAAGCTGTAGCGCGGGCACTTCAAAACCCACGCCGACTTATTGGGCAACCGTTAGTGCCCTCCGCCTTGGATACTCGTACCCCAGCCATGGGAATCGTCTTCGGAAGAACCGGCCGGTTCCAATGGCGTCGTATCGTCGTAGGTTTTCTTCTCCGTGGCGCAACCCGCCTGCAGAACTACCGCGAGCAATAAAATGAAAACCCTGAGGACGCTGAAATTCATGCCGATATCAAAGAAAAATCCACATTGCAACGCAAGCCCGGCCCGGTTACATGTTGAGGAACCGGCTCATCCCCATGACAAAAGCGGCGACGGAGGCCGCCATCACCAGGACGAAACCGCCCAGAATGATGTAGGTGCAGACCGTCGAGATGACGGTCACGATGGAAGGCAGCCGGTCCAGAAATCGATGGTAGGCGCGAACGAAGTTCGTGGAGGCGGGCGGAAGCTGGTCGACATCCACAAGATATTTTCGGAAAATCGCTATTCCTGCCGGATCAATTCTATAGTCATTGGCTCCGACGCTAAAGTTCACCTTGTTGCCACCGAAGATCGATTTCAACTGGTCGACCGTGATAAAGAAGGAAACCCGGTTTGGTCCTGATACCGTCGCGCCGTCAAATTCACCGCCGGCATCGGCCAGGTCGTGGGCTGGTACGGACACTCCATCCACGATGAAATTGACTTGTGGAGTGCCGACAAGTTTATTGACTTCACCGGTGCCGCTGAAAAAGGTGCCCTCAACTCTATCCGGCGTTTCGGGCCTGCGAGCTTCCGTCACGATCCTGAAGGTGAGCGTTGCTCCGGAGCCGAGCGACGCGGGCGCCCCCGGCGCAGCCTCCAACACGACAAGGACAACGCCGACCGCCGGGCTGTCCATGAAGCATTCGTCGAGATTATCATCATAGGAAAGATTTGATCCCGGATAGAGGTTGTCGCTTTCAACCAGAGTGGGCGGCGGTGCTTCAGGAGCGGGAGCGGAAGCAGGACCAGGCTCGAGTTGGATGATGTGACCTTGTGGTGGGGAGGAGGGCGGAGGTTGGGTCTGGGCCGTGGCGGCAGGTTGTGGATTATTATGCTGCTGCAATGCGGCGGCGGCGGCGGCGGCATCCTGCTGCTTTTTCTGCTCGGCGGCTGCTTCCGCTTTCTGCGTCGCTTCCGCCAGTGCTTTTTCGGCGGCGGCTTTTTTGGCGACAAGACTATCGTAATCTTCTCCAAACCGCTTCTGCAGCTCGGGAGACAACTCATAGTAGGGAATCTTACCCACACCGCCCGTATAGGTGACTCGCACCCCGTCATCCTCTTGAGCAATGACGACGACATTCCGGTATGTCTTGCCATCAGCGGTTGTCCAATCTTCCGCCAAGACGGGGAAGGTAGTTGCCAGAATGATCAGTAGAATCCCGAACCGCCGCATGGCTTTACTATGTAATCTGTATTCTTCCGGGCAAGAAATTATACCAATCACTACACATCGCCTTTTAGGAATAATGTGCCGGAGTTATCCCTCAACCAAGTTAAGGTGTGCCGCCGCCGCGTTTACTTGGTCGAGTAAGAATTCATCGCCTCCTGGAGGGTCTGGCGGGTCGTGGGGGAGAGCGCGGTGGTGAGGATTTGATGCTGAGGCGTGTTGACCGGGGCCGGGCCGATGGCTTTGGCCGGGGCGGAGCTGGGAGCAGTCGCACCGGGAAGGATCTGGCTGGTGGCCGTCTGGGCCGGGGCGGTGAGGGCAGAAAGGCTGCAGAACGCAACGGTGCAGGCGAGGTCGCGTACCAAAGACTTGGCGGAAAATGTTTTCATGGAGCTAAGTGGGAAAGATTCCTTTCCAATATAGCACGTTTTTATGCCGTGCTATTTCCTTTTTCTCTTTATCGGATCAGAGGGCGGACTTCTTTAGTCGCTTACTGTTGGGCGGCGCGGACGGCGACTTTGCCTTCCTTGACGCCGACGTAGGTTTTGCCGTTGTAGACGAGCACGGCGTAGAATGTGCCGCGCGCGGCGGCGGCGCCTTCGGGGGTTTGCACCTGGAAGTCGGTGATTTTCGGCGTGGAGGGATCAATCAGCGCGCTGACGACGCCCGAGGTGAGTTGCAGTTGCGCGGTGCGCTGGGTGATGTCGCCGCCGCTTTTGCTGAAGGCCAGTTTGTTGAGCTTGACGATCGAATCGTTGCCGATTTGCACCGCCGAGCCGGGCGTGGTCACCAGCACCGCCACGCCGTCGTCGCCCGTGCGCACGGTGCTGCCGATGGCCAATACTTGCCCTTTCTGCAGCGGCGCGTAGCTCGTCGAATTCGGTCCGGCGTACTCGACCGTGCCGCTGACGGAGTAGACGTGCGCGTTGACCGTGGCCGCCGTCAGGTTCGCGCCGGTGAAGATCATCCAGGCGAGCGCGCACCACGCCGCGCGCAGTTGGCCGGCCCTGCTTTTCGATACGGGGTTGAGATGGTTCATAGTTTTTTTAGTAGCTGACGACGATGCCGAAGTGGGCCCGCGAGTCGTGCCGCGTGTCGAACCCGCTGTTGGGCGTGTCGGCCGGGATAAGCGCAAACCCGTAGTCGAAGCGCAGCGACAGGTAGGGCGTGATCGCGTAGCGGATGCCGGGCCCGACGCCGAGCAGGTCGGTGTTCGGGTTGCTCGTCGCCGTCGTGGCCTGGTGGATGCTCGTGCCGCCGTAGTCGACGAAGCCCAAAAACTGGAGCTGGTCCTTGACCGACTGGATGCCGAAAAGATGCATCAGGCTGATCGGCGGCGTGGCCAGTTCCGTCGAGACCAGAAAGCCGTCGTCGCCGTTGGCTTCGCGCTCGTCGTAGCCGCGCACCGTGTCGTAGCCGCCCAGGCCCAGTTGCTCGCTCGGCAGCAGGTTGGCGTCGGATTCCTGAAGGAGCCCGCGCACCGTCCAGCTAAAACCGTACGGCAGGCGCGTGACCCGGTTGAGCGTCAATTGCCCGTAGAGGTAGTTGTCCCGCGCCCCGGCCGCCGTGGCCTGGTAGTCGGTGTCATCGTCGTTGTTGCTCAGGCCCCCCGGACTCCAAAATCCCGTGCCGCTCAACGACGTGCTGCCGTAATCGTCCTGGTAGCTGGCGTTGTAGCCGAACACGAACTGGTCGACGTCGGTGAACACGTTGGACACCGTCGCGACGTTGAAGATCAGGTCGTTGTTGCTGCGCTTGTAGTCAAACCCCGCCGTGATCGATTCGGTGAACTGGTCGTTGCCCGGCAGCGGGATTTCGTAGCGCCCGCTCACCTGCCAGTTGACTCCGCCCGAGGTCAGCCCCGGGCCGAGGTTGGCGTTGGAATTGGCGTAGCTGCCGAAAAAGGTCAACTGATGCTGCCACGGCAACGGGATGACGTAGGTGCCCGACTGCGCCGTGAATTTATTGACGTCGGTGCCGCTGGTGAATTGATACGAGAGCTGCTGCCCCAGCCCGAACAGGTTGCCGTAGTTGAACCCGGTCAAGATCCGGTCGTTACCCGTAAACTGGTTGCCGCTGTCCTCAAAGCCCGTGTAGACCCGCAGCGGAAAACGGTCCTGCGTGCGCAACAGCAAATCGGTCGTGCCCGGCGCGTCCCCCGGCGCCATCAAAATATTGGCCTGCAAAAACGGATTGCGATTGATCCAGTTCAAGTTGCTGTTCAACTGGCTGCCGCTGATCTCCCGGCCCGGTCGCAACTCCACCTCCGACTTGAGCAGGTCGTTGGAAAACCACTTCGCCCCCGTCGCATCGATTTTTTCCACCCGGCTGATCAACACCACGATCTGCACGTAACCGCTGGTGATGCTTTGCTCCGGCACGAAGACGTTGACCACCGGCCGGTCGTGATCGCGAAAATAGGCCACGATCGTGCGCGTCAACTCCGCCAGCGACTTCATCGAAACCGGCTGGCCGAGATACGGCGCCACCGCCGCGTTGAAGTCGGCACTTTGCGCCAGCGCGATTTTGCCCGCATCGACGCTCACCGGGCTCGTCACCGAGCCGCTTTTAACCGCCTTCGGGTCCGACACCAAAATAATGCCCTGGAGATGGCCGACCAACACCTCGTTGTCCCCGTGACTGGCCAGCGGTTGAGTTTGCTGCTGGTTGACCACCTGGCCCGGCGCCGACCCCGCCGGCTGCTTCGGCGCAATCGGCGCAAAACTTTGCGACCCGCCGCTCCCACTGCCCTGCCCATACACCACACTGCCCGCCGCCAGCACCGCCCACCCCGCCAACCCAAGCCTGTTTCGCGTGCGTGTCCGTTTCATGGGTGGCGGGAGAGATTGGAGAGAAAGCCTAGTGGCCTAATCCTATGCCAGGAAGAACATCCGAGGCCAATGCTTTCTGAAGCTGCACGGGAGCCTTGCTCAGCGGTATCTTTTGGGTGCCGTTGTCGCCCACTTCGGCCACGTCACCTCCGCTTAGAATCGTTTCCTGGCCACCGCCGTCCATGGCATTACCCGCAGCCCTTGCTCCACCGGTTGTAACGCTCAACAAAAATGCGTTTAGGACGAAAACAAAGAGAGAGGATAGGCCGATTGTCGGAACTGATCGTCCCGGTCTAAAACCTTCTCCACCATTAATTCTAACGATGCGGTCCATGATGGTTCAGTAGCAATTCGCTGGGTTGTTCGCTCTTAGCCTTAGGACCGTATAAAGATAAATTATTTAATCAAGCGGAATACCAACGAAGATGGCTGTCAGCGCGCAAATGGACGTTTAACGTGCTTGTCAGCAATGGAATCGGCCTACCGAAAATGACGGAACAACTCGATTCCCAACACGAATATACCGGTCAGAAAAAGACAATATCCCGCAATGCCCAGGCTCTTCGACGGATTAACGTCATTGCTGCTCATTCTCGGCGGCGGAAGACTTGCCCGAATAAGACCAAACCCCAGATAAATGGAAATGCAGGCCCAAAGGTCGAGAGCGGTGAAGTCCATGGCGGCGGAATTGGTTAAGCTAAAATTTCTGGTTCAAATCTGGGTTAAGCAGGACAAAATCTAAGTTGAATCAAGGATATTGCCTATCCCCAGAATAGGGGGCAATAGCGAAAATAACCGCTCGCTCGGGGGCTGACCGGAACCGCTTAAGGCTGAGTGATGTTCAACCGAATAAACTGCGCTGTGCCTGAGACCGGAACCTCGGCTTGCATGATGGCGTCACCGTTTGAATCGGTGCCGGTCTGGGTAATCGTAGGATTGGATACGGTCGTCCAGGTCTGCAAGTCAGATGACGTTTGGACGTAAATCGTCACACCAACCATCTGCGCGTATTGCCGGTAGGTAAGCGTCAGGTATTGTCCGCCACCGGAGGTACCCACGACTGGCAGCGCGGCGCAATCAGCGGCGTTCATCGACCCGAGCGGGTTGATGTCGAAGACATATTTGAGCAGGTTGGGGACACCATCATTGTCGGGAGTTGCAGTGGGACCGCTGACCGTTGCCTCACTTAGCTGCGTCGTTGTAAACTTGGCGTTTTGCCAGGTGGGAAAGTCTGTGGCCGCCAGCACACTGATCGAATAGATGGTGACAAAGTTTTGAACCTGGAGACCCAGCGTGGAAGTGTAATTAATAAGCGGAAGATTGGTAAAGTCAGCGTTGAAAATCGAGCTGCCGTCGTACGTCGGTTCATTGCCGATCGCCTGCATCACGGCCAGACCACCTGCACTGGCCACTCGTCCGAAAACAGTGAAGGGCCCACCGTCTGAAGTACCATCCAACAGCGAGGAATTATTAACCAAATTAAAAAACCATTGGTTGGTGCCGGTATTTGGACCATCCGAAAGGGCCATGGCGAGTGTACCCGCAATGTTGGATACCCCGGCTTCGCTCAGCAAGTTCGTCGTCGTTGACGTGACCTGATCTACCGGAAACGCATCTCCCGGAATGGAATATCCACCTCCCTGGATAACAAAGCCCGGAATCGAGCGGTTGACGATCAGATCGTCGTAGGCGCCGCTGTCGACATAACTAAGGAAGTTGGCGACGGTTTTTGGGGCTTCATCCGTGAGCATCTGGACATCGATATTGCCGAGATTCGTGGTGAAGCGCACATAGGTGTTATCTGTGCATGGAGACTGGACGGTGCCCAAAAGAAAAAAGCCGAGCAAAAGCAAGACGAGACGGAACCGCATAGATATCCATCATGTTCCACCTTAAATAAGGTAGGCAGCCAAACAAACAATTATTACAATCTCGTTTCTTCCCTATCCATTGGCCATCCCATGCCGTTACGTTCGCGTACGATTGGCCGAACGTACACTGAGGAAGCCCGGTAGAATCTGATTCACTTTGATCACCGAGGTCGCTTTTCTCAGCCGTCGGCTTAAAAGGGTGTTGATACCCAGGACCAGCGCACATCCGGAGTAAGGCGCGTCGACGAGAAATTGCTGGAGCGATTTCGAGTCGATGCCCCAAAGCTTCCCGGCACCAGCACTCTTGACGGTGGCTGATGCCAGGCCCGGTTCAAAAACTGAAATCTCGCCCAGGCAATCCCCCTCGCCTACTGAATCGAGGGGCACACTCTGACCGGGCGTTTCCTTCGTGATCGCGAAGGATCCCTCTAAAACCACGTAAAGGGACCTGCTCGGATCGCCCTCTTTAATAATGACCTGATCCGGCTTCGTCGAGGTAACCTGGCCGTAGCCGACCAACTGCTCGCGCATTTCATCGTCCAGGAACGAGAGTATACCGACACGGGGCAGGATAACTTGGGGCATGGAAATTGGTCGCTAAATGCGATACTTTAGGGTATGGCCTAGGTCAGAGCGGACGCAATTTAAATTTGACACCCATCCCATGGAAGAACCTCCCAACGAACCCACCCCGCTTGATATTCCCCTACCCGAAGGCGAAGGCTGGACCGAGCTTTCACCCGCCCTGCCCCCGGTCGGCATCCTGGCTTCGATGACTGATCGTTCCCTGAGTAATCTCGCGCCCTTCGGCAAATACCATTATTTCAAAGCCGGAACGGAAATCATCCGGGAAGGCCAGTTGCAGGACCGCATGTACGTCGTCGTCATCGGCAGACTGGCCATCAGCGCGCTCGCCCACGGCAAAGAGGTGCCGCTGAACGAAGCTTCCGCCGGCGAGTGCCTCGGCGAGATCAGCTTGCTCGATCCGGGGCCCGCTTCAGCCACCGTCCGGGCTCTGGAGGAGACGACCCTGTGGAGCATGAACATCGACGATTTTCGCGCCTATATCGCGAAGCATGTGGGCGGCGCGGGAGCTCTGCTTCTGGGCATGACCTCCTGCTTATGCCAGCGCATGCGGCACGCCAACAACTTGATCAGCCAAAATCGCGTCAAGCCGGTGGAATCTCTTCCCGCAGGCCGCGAACGGGCCATCACCGCCGAAAATACTCCCATCCAAATCGGCTTCTTCGACCGGCTCAAGCAATCGCTCAGCGGCGAAAAGAAAGTCCACATTTCCAAAGAGATCAAGATGTAGAGGGCCGGTCCCGCGCCCCAGCCTATTTAAGAGCGCGGGCGAGCGTGATCAGGCTGATGCCGTAGAAAATCAGATCAACGCCCACGAATGTTCCGATCACCCAAAAGGCGGAACTGGGCCAATGAACGGTGATGAGTATGCCCAACACGAGCGTAATCGCGCCGCTGAGAATGAGTGATCCCCGATGATGCAGTTGAGGATGAAATAGAGCGAATCCGAGTCGAAAGGCTCCGCTGACCAGGAAATACGAGGCGAGAATAATCGTGATGACAGCCGCTCCGGCGCCGGCATCGGCAATGAGCAGGAAACCCATCACGGCGGCCAGGGTGCCGGCCAGGAGCTGGACCGCAAAGCCGGCCCACTGGTGCGTCCAGAACGAATGGATCAACGTAACGATTCCGGCAATCAGCAACAGCACGCCAAAAAACAGAACTGAGAAGAGCGTGACCACCAGTGGACTCATCACCGCGACCACCCCGGTGAAAACGTAAAGGACCCCCAGAAATAAAAACCACCCGGGCTTCTGCGGAACAAGAGGTGTTTCCAGCGTCATATACCCATAACTAAACCGACTGCACTCAATGGCAAGACTGATTCGATTCTCGAGGCGGCGTGGGCTGCGAAAGCGCGCCGAGCAAAATCAATTAAGTGAAGGGGATTATACCCTCGGCATACGGTACATTAGCCTTGCCTCTGGAGATAGGCAAGCCAAGAATACGGCGTGGACAAGCCCGAATCAATTTCCGAAGAGAGGCAATGGCAATTGGACGCAAGAGCTTTTCTATGGGCTGTCTTGCGACACTGGGAAAATGTTGGAACTGCGGTATTTGGTTGTGGAGCAATCGCGCTTTGGATTGGGAGGGGATTCGTGATTGTTCCATCAATATTTGCGGGGCTCGCGATCATTTGTTTTTTCGTCGCCTGCTTCCGCTCGTGGCGAGACGAGCGGCGCGCGAAAGAGATCGCTGAAAATGAGCTTATTAAAATACATGAGGCCAAGCCCGTTCTTTTTCCGGAGCATGATTCAAATATCGAGGGATGCGTAAAGGTTGAGCTGGACGGGAGGGAGACGGTTTTTGCTTTTAGAATTAAGGTTACAAATAAGGGCACCGCTGATGCTAAAAACTGTCACGGAGTGATGCGCGCAATCACTAAAAACGGAGTTAGTCAATGGGGCGGCAATAGCGCACAACTGACTTTTTGCCAAAGCGCGAAGGATGACAGCTTAAAGAAAACTATCATTTCCAAAAGGTGGGAGTTTCTTGATGTTCTTTTCTATCGAATTACCGAGGGCGAGCCAGGAAAGATTGATAAAATGGGGGTTAAGGAATTAACTGATTGGCCTTTCCCTCCAGCGGCATCAATTTTTAGAACCGAAGGAACCTATGTTTTTCAGCTTGATATTATGGCAGACCTCATCCCTCCTATTCCGATAGAGGCTACTTTCAATTTTTCTCGAACCGGTGGCGTTTCAACTATGTCGATTCGCGCCGCGTCGCAACCCGAAGTAAAATAACTTCATGAATCTCAAAGAAGCCCAAAAGCAAAATAAGATCGCTCGCTTTGTCCGCGAGAAAAAGAAGACTCACCCGCAGGCGAGTCATCTCCATTTTCACGGCGTCATCAAATCTATGGCTTCGCAAAGCTCGAAACCAAAGAAGGGAACATCGAAATAGGCTTGGCTTTGGAGTTGTAGCGATACTCAAACTCCTTGGCGTACTTATCAAGATGCTTCTTAGAAACGTGAACGTGAGTGCCTTTAACGCTGTTTTTCAGACGAGCCCAAAAGCTCTCAAGGCCGTTGGTGTGGGAGATTCCGCTCACATATTCGCCAGTGCCATGACTCACCTTCATGTGCTTGTAGCCTTTGCTCGGAAGAAGCTTATAGGTCGTGAATTCATCGGTGTGAACAATCGATTTTTTATCAACATTCTCTTCGATAATCGGCATGAGGCTTTCCTTGGTGCAGTTCGGAACGATTTTGGTCATCACCTGACCGCCGCGCTGGAGCATTCCAAAAACAATGGCCTTGCCCGAAGCTCCGCGCCCGCGACCCGCATTGCGCTTGTGGCCGCCAACGTAAGTTTCGTCGATTTCGACATGGCCAAGAAGGGGAAACTCTCCGTCAACCTCGGTGATATGCTTCCGAATCTCGTGGCCCATGCGCCAAGCGCATTTGTACGTCACGCCAAGCTGTCTCTCCAATTCCTTTGCAGGAACGCCATGGCGGGAGGTCGTGAAGAGATAGATCGCGTAGAACCAAAGCTGGAGCGGCGTGCGGCTATCCTCGAAAGGAGTGCCAACCGTAGGGTGAAGATGATGACCGCACCATTGGCAGGAATAGGCGCGTTCCGCTTGAATCTTGTACCAGTTCGCCTTGCGCTCGCACTTCGGGCAGGCATGGCCTTGGCCAAAGCGAATGTTGAAAATGTGCTCCAAACAGGCTTGATCCGTAGGGAACTGGCGGAAGAAATCGCGGATGGTGATGCTGGCCTTTTCCTTCTTCCGTTTGGCGGTCTTCGTCTTCATGGAGCTAACTTATGACAAATCGTACCGTATGTCAAGGGGATAATCCCCTAAGTGAATTTAAGCAGAATTCTTAATTCGGGTATATCGGCTGCTTCCGGGGTAAATGGCGGACAAACCCTAACACCCGAAAGGAAAAAAATATGAATCCAAACTTCCCATTTCAGAAATTATTCGTGGCGAGAATCACCTTTTTTGGCCTCTCCATTGCCGGCCTCATCACCGGAATTATGGGGCTTTTCGTGGAGAATTCAGCCTGCGTATTCATTGGTCTGCCCGTTTCACTTCTGGCTTTGACCGGGGCGGTCATGGTGCGGGGCCGATGCGCCTCCTGTCATGCTTTGCTTCCCGACGCGGATGGGCAGGAGAAACTCTGTTCGTGCTGCGAAAGCACGCTCCAAAGATGTTTACCGAGGCTCTAATGCCTCAATAACCGTCGAATATTCTCTTCGCTCGAACTCCGCTGGGCTTATCTCATCGGTTCGCTTCACGTAAAGGTCGATTTGCGAACGCAGGAAGGCTCGAGGTGTTCCAAAGTAGGTGCCGGAGATGGGTGGCACGCGCTCCGAGTGGCGGGAGATGGCAACGGGAAAATAATTGGAGGTAGCCAAGAGTCCCCAGCTTGGATCGAAGCCAATCCAGCCTGCTCCAGGAAGATAGACTTCCGCCCAGCCATGCATTGACATTCGCCCCGCGATCTCGGCCGAGTACATGTAGCCGCTGACAAATCGGGCGGCGAGGCCCAGGAAGCGGCAGATTTCCATGAAGAGGGTGGCGAAATCGCGGCATGATCCACTGTTGTTTTCGAGCGTCTCGGCAGGAGACAGCACGCCTTTTTGCTCCCGCCGTTGATAGCGAAAAGTCTGGTAGATGTGCAGGTTGATCTGCTGAAGAAGCGCAAGCGTTTCCACCTTCTTGCCGGAGTGCCAAAAGGGCGCAAGCCAGTCGCGAATTCGGTCGACGTCGCGAAGGTAGATGTTTTGGCTGAGAGGAAGTAGTTCGGCCAAGAGTTCGTGATGATACGAGAAGGGGTACTCCGCCGCTTCCGGAAGCAGAATGAAATCGAAGGGATTGCGCTCGGAGATATCGAGCGTGAAATTACCCTCAATCATGAGTTCCGAGGCGAGTTCGGTAAAGTCGATGAGGCCGATGTTGTTCTCATGAAGATCGCGTACCCAGCGCAGCCGGTGAGGCGGAGAGATATGGAACGAGCACGACTCCAGACGAACGCCGTGGCCTTCCCGAGGCCGCATCATTAACCGGTGAGCACCCAACGAAACCTTGAGCGAGTAGTGATAACTCGTCCGATGATGGATGTGGATTTTCAACAGCGCATGATTCTAGGAGAATCGGATTTGCGGGGTGCCATCGAGCCGCAAGGAAAGATCAACCGGATCTCCCACCGAAACGAGTTCCCGGTTGACCTGGTACGACCACACATTGAATGAGGTCAGCAGGGCCTGGCCATAGACGGTGGAAAAGGATCCATCGACCGCGTCGAGGCCATGGGCGATTTTGACTCGGCCGATTCGCGGGACGTTAAAACGGGCGTCAAAGACTCGCCATTGATGCTCCAGGTAAACCTCGAAGTAGGCGTGGAAATCCATCGGTGTGCCGGGGTCAAAGCAGCCGATATCGGGAAGATGACCGGTGACGTATCGCGCGGGCAGGTTCAAGGCACGGCAGAGTGCAATGGCCACGTGCGCGAAGTCTCGGCAAACGCCATAGCCCCGCGCGATGACTTCCGAGGCCGACAGGTCCGGTCGACCTGAGCAGGTGACGTAGTTAATGTTTCTTTGGACCCAATTACAGATGGCGATGACCTTATCGACGCCGTTGACGAGATAACCGAATTGCTGGGCGGCAAAGCCGAGGAGCTTGTCCGAGTCACAATAACGACTCGGCAGAGCGTAGCGAAGAGTGGCCGGGGTGATTTCCTGGATCGGGACCGAGAATTTCTTGAAACCGTGGTCGTCGGGCCGGGAGGAGACTTGAACGAGCGCGTCGTGGACGACAACGGTCTGGCCGGGCGGCAAGGTCCAGCGGTGCGTAATGTTGCCGTGTTCATTCAGAAATTGCTCGGATGTCTGTTCCGAGTGAAACGTCAGGCTTTCCGAGAGGATGATCTGATCGCTGTTGTCCGTACGGGGACGGACAACGAGGAAGATTGGAGTGGGCTGGGTGGTTTCATAGACCAGACGACATCCAATCCGGACGGTCATTGAAGGGGCGGCAAGTACGACAGCGCCTGCCCCGTTGCTGTGCGAGAGAGCGCCGAGAGGCATTCTTTGTATTTTGTGCAATGTTTTCATAAAAAATGGACCACGAAAAGGCTCCACCCGGACCGCCTACATGGAGGAATCTACGGTGTCCCTGTGTTGATTAATTCCCATGGGGTCTGCACCCCATGGGTTAATTCGATTGAGAAAGTGCGGGTGTTCTTACTTCTTGTGCTCGACCGCTTTTCCAGCGGCTGCGCCAGCGCCGCCGCCGACAACAGCACCCGCAGCTACTCCTGCTACTGCACCCACGGGACCGCCAAGGACGGCACCGGCTAGGCCACCGGCTGCAGCACCGACCGCCGCTCCGACGGTCATGCCCGCCACGTCATCGCGCAGATTGCGCGAGCCATTCGGGTTAAATTCAGCTTTAAATTTATCAAAGATGTCGATGACCGGGGCAGGATCGTTGACTTCAGACACCACCACCAGAACTTTGCCTTCACGGATGACTTTGCCGTAGTAGATGGCCTGATATTCGGAGAACCCTCGATCTGTCAGGATATCCGTGTAGACGTCTTTGGCTTGATCGCCCTCCAGTTGAACGATTATTTCGATATCGTCCGGAGAAATATCCAATTCTGCAAAGGCCTGCATGGCCTTTTCGGCATTATCTTCATTTGCGAATATTCCGCCAATGATCTGGCCTTCGTCTGTTTTATCAATTGTCTTGGGCATAATTATCTTTCGTTGTTTGTTTGCTGTTTACTGATTTTTGAAAAGCCGCTTCGTTACCTGCGGCGAAAAGTTCCGATGAGGAACCCGACCAAAAGAGATCCCGCAATGAGCTTCAAGGGATGCTCCTTGACGCAATTGCGCGCCAGGTCGAAACTGTCGTTCAACCTGTCTTTTACGGCGTCGACATGAGCGGAGGCATGCTTCTTTACGTCCTCAACGATCTGTCCGGCATCTTGTTTCAGATGATCGGCATCTTTGATGAGTGTTTCGCGAGTGCTGGTAACGGTGTCATTTATCATATTTATGAGATTGAGAATACGCCGGGGATCAATTTCTCCTATGGGGTGTACACCCCATGCCGTGTGTGCTCGGTTTTTCGTGGAAACATCAGGTCATGAAAACCGATTCCAGGAAAACCTCTTGGTGGTGAACGCGTCGAGTTTTGAAAATCTCTCTGCCCTCCTAACCAACCACGAAGCGCTGTTGTCCACAAAACTCGATGAGTTGGGATTTAATAACGAGTTGCACAACCCTGGCGCCCTCGCGTTTACCACAGATGTCATAAACGCTTGTGACGAATTCACCCAAAGTTCGCGTTCTCTTAATGGAATTTGTTTTCATAGGCTGAAGCCTAAAGTAGAAGCCGGGACGATGACATGGGGTCTTAACCCCATGGAAACGAACATGCTTCCTCGGTAATCTTGTGTTTTAGGCGGCATGGTTACACAGACGCCCAAATACTCGTCCGGCAATCAGGCGAATCTTAAATTCTAAAATTATGTTTCACATTATCTGGTCGATCATTGTCGGTTTTGTCGTTGGTCTTATCGCACGTCATTTAATGCCGGCGGTGCAACACATGGGCTTTATTGAAACCACCCTCATCGGCATTGGAGGATCTGTGGTTGGCGGGTTAGTCGCACGGATTTTTTCCCGGCCGGCAGATGGCTCCTTTTTTCATCCGGCAGGATTTTTTATGTCAATCGTTGGAGCCGTGATGGTGCTCTATCTCATGCTTCATTACTTCCCCGGCTTTAAGTTTGATTAGAAGACACTCGGATCGCCTTGAGGCGTCGATTGTAGTACTTGCCGATTGTGCGACCAAAATACCCGCAACCCACTGATCTCACCAAATTTGAGAGGTAAAAGGAGGGGAGCCGGTTATCAGATTTGAACTGATGACCAACGGTTTACAAAACCGCTGCTCTACCACTGAGCTAAACCGGCATGAGGCTGACTGTTCAGCCTTCATCGTAATCCGCGTTGATTTGCTTGGAAAGCCGAAAGGCAAAGATGCTGCCGTCCGCAGGACTGAGCGCGGTCTTGCCCTCTCTTCAAGTCTCGCCCAATCTGTCCGCCCCATGTCCGCGCATAAAGTTCTTTCGGGCGACGTTGCCCTGAATCCCAGCCAGCAGGAGGTAGCCTTTTCCACGGAGAAACATGTGGTCGTGCTCGCCGGCGCGGGGACGGGCAAGACCGCCGCGATCGTGCACAAGGTGGCACATCTTATCCGCGGAGGCGTGCCCCGGCGCGAGGTAATGATGATCACGTTCACGCGCCGCGCCGCGAGCGAAATGCAGAAGCGAATCGGCGCGCTCATCAAGGACATTCCCAAGCACGGCAGCGAGGACGCCATGCTGGTCGGCACTTACCACGCGCTGGCCAGTCTGCTGCTGCGGCGCGACGCGACCGGCTTTGGTCTTTCCGGTTCCAATTTCACCACGCTCGATGAGGACGACGCCAACAGCCTGATGAAGTCGGCCTTCCGTGAATGCGACATCAAGCCGGGCGATTCCGTGACGCCGGCCAAGGTGCGCGGGGCGCTTTCGTTTGCGTTGAACAAACGCATCGCGCTCGAAGTTCATTTTCAGCACGAGTTTCGCGAAAACGCCGACCGCGCGCTGACGCTGGTGAAGTGGTATCGCAAGCTCAAGAAGACCGCGAATGGCCTCGATTACGACGATCTTCTCGTTCTCTGGGGACGCCGTTTGGCTGAGGACGCGGCTTACGCGGCGCGACTGCGCGCGATCTATCGCTACGTCATCTGCGACGAGTTCCAGGACAACAACGCGCTCAACTACGACATTCTTTCCAGGCTCGATCCCGATCATCTCACTGTCGTCGGCGATGTGAACCAGTCGATCTTCGGTTTTCGCGGCGCCTCGTGCGGCTTGGTCGATCTCTTCCTCAAGGAGCATCCCGATGCGCGTGTCATCCGGCTCGAAAAGAATTATCGCTCCGGGCAAAAGATTCTCGATCTCGCCAACGGCGTGGTGGAGAGCTGCCCACGCGCGCTTGTCCTGACCAGCGCCAAGGGTCACGAGAGCAAGACCGAGCAGGTCCCGCTGCCCACAGCGGTGAGCGAGTCGGCCTTCATTCTCGATTGGATTCGCAAACGCATCGAGCGGGGCACGAAGCCCTCGGAGATCGCCGTGCTTTCGCGCTCGTCGCGTTCCATCGAAACTGTGGAGCTGGCCTTGAAATTTCAAAAGATTCCCTATCGCAAATATGGCGGCTTGAGCCTGGGCGACTCGGCGGAAGTGAAGGATTTCATCGCGTTTCTTCGGCTTGCCTTCAATGCCAACGACCGCGTTGCGCTGGTGCGCTGCCTTACGCTTTTTCCCGGCGTTGGCGAAACGTCGGCGGAGAAATATGCGTCGAACGAGGAGGCTCCCGACGAACTTTTCGCCGTCGAGCGTTCCCTGCCACGCGGCGCGGGCAATTTGAACGAGTGGCTTGCGAAATTAAGAGCCGCAAAAGGCATTGGAGCACGGGGCGAATATCTGCTCCACGTCATTTACCCGCTGATCGAGAGGAATTATCCGCAAAATCACGCCGAGCGCATGGCGACGCTCCAGGCGCTGGTCGATTCGATGAAGGCGACGTCGCTGACGATGGCCGAGTTCCTCGATGCGTTCTCGCTGGAAAAATCGACGGAGAAGGATCATCCCGAATCGGAGCTGACGGTCGCGACCATCCACGCCAGCAAGGGACTGGAATACGATTGCGTGGTGCTTTGCGGCGCGGGCAGCGCGCAGATGCCGCATCCGAAGTCGACCGATCCCGAGGCTTTCGAGGAAGAGCGGCGGCTGATGTATGTCGCCGTCACGCGCGCACGCAACCGGCTTTTGATCACCTATCCTGTCGATGGCGTGCCCGGCTCGCCGCAACGTCCGAGTCCGTTTCTGCCGCCGAAGTTTCCCTGGGATGAGTTGAGTTTTTAACCGTCCATTATCCTGAGACTCGGGAACGCTTCGCTCCTTTTCAAGTGGAGATGAATCGAGTTTTGACGGAATTACCAAATTTACGGAATTTTTTAACAGGAAAACATGAAAGCATGAAATACATGAAGGGGATGTTGGGGGCCGGGGGGGAGGGGCGGTATGTTCCGTTATGATGTGGTATGAAGTGGTATTAGGCTCTGCGGCGCGAGACATAATGTCGCTTAGCGAGTGCATGGCTGCGCCCGCATCGTGCTCTTGGGGACAATGTCGGAATGGCAAAGAACAAGACTGAACTGGCAATAGATACTATCATATTGTGCTCAAAAGTCAACATTTGACGCCAAGATCAGCTAGAATACGCCCGTATCGCGGGAAGAAAAGATGCCTGTCCCCTTTTTTCGCTGCTGTTGGGACAGGCTCTATAGAGCACCTTTTTTGCCGCCTCCGGCCCAATCGCTTCGTCTTAGCGAAAATCTTCAGCTCCTGCCCAGAGGCATCCTGCTGTTGGGACAGGCTCCATGTAATTCCCGTTGGCACTTGTTCCCAGTGGTTGTGACTTCCGCCCTGCTGCCTGAGATGAACTGCCGACAAGTCACTACGCTTTCAGACCGGCATCGGTCGTGGCGTGTGTGCGGTCCGGCGTCATGCTCGGTGGACTGATTTTGCTTCAGGTGCGACGGTCATCTTTTATCAGTAGGCATCTTATTCCGTCTTTGGATTAGATTCCTAATTGTCCATCCTAGTGCAGTCCCGCACACAGGAACAGGAAGATAGAGTAAAAAAAGCAATATTTGATGCGGGAGTGGCCAAGATACGTAAAGCAACAACCAGGCAGCTAAAGCTTGGCCCAAAAATAGACCAATAGGATGAATCCACGACATACGAGGAAGAGCAGCACTTAGTAAGAAAGCTCCGCTGAACATTCCTAAGCAATATAATGGAATTTCGTGAGGTGGTCCTGGAAGCGATCCCCATACACCAATAGGCGTTATAAAACCTTCAATAATGAATCCGGCAAACACTGAGAGGACTAACTGTAAGAGGGCGATTTTCACCATGCCCCCCCAGCTCCCCCAGTTTTCCGATTGTTAACGGCATCATTTATAAGTGGCCATGTCGTGGTGGGACTGTAATAGAAACTCGGGGATTTTACCGGAAGACCTCCCTGTCTAAGAGCATTCGCCGTGGTGCTCGAACAGTTGTTACTAAGGCCTGAATATCCATTTTTACGCTGCTGTTTGTTCCACCAATCCTCAATCTTCTTTTCGTCTAGAGTTCCGATGTACAGATCGGTTGGGTTGGTGCCTTCCTCAGCGTTGTCCTCGTTGTAATTCGGAGTACGTGTGTCACTCGTGGCTAGAATATTGCCTTCATTGGTAGGCCAATTTGAAATGTAAGTTCCGTCATCAAGAGTGATCGATAGATGCCCATGAGCATTAACCGTCTGAGGTGCCCAATAGTGTACCGTGAGCAGTCCCAGCGGATCGATGTTATCAATTGGATTATTGCCGACGTAACCGTAAAGATTAATTCCCCCTTGTTCCGCAATCGGATCTCTGGATAGCCATCTTCCGGTATTTGGGTCGAAGGCCCTGTATTGCGTTAATTCTAGACCACTAGCTTGATGCTGATAGTAGCCTGCATACTGCCTTGTAGCGATATTGGAACCGCTTACCAGCGTGGTTCTGCCGTAGGGATCGTAGGCGTATCTAGCGACAATTGAGCCGGAGCTATTGAGCATTTCCCTCACGGAACCAAGGTGGTCTCTTGTGTAGTAATAATTCGTGCCGGACTGCTGTTCGCCTTGGGGAAAGAAAAGCTTGGTTAAGGTGTTGGTGGAGTTGCGTTCCTCGGCGATTTGCGAACCGATCCAGAGATAGTTCTTGGTCGTCACGGTGCCGCCACTGGTCGTGTCCACGATTTGCACGCGGCGCGACAGGCCGTCATAGGCGAACGTGCTATTGCCTCCCGCGTGATAGGTGATTTTCGTCAGGCGATTCAGCGCATCCCACGCATAGCTGTTGCCGTTTTCGTCGGTGAGGACGTTGCCGTTAAGATCATAAGTCAGAGCAGTCGGGGCCGCACCGGAGGCAACAACCTGGTAGCGTTGCGTGGCAGCGGAACTCGTGGAGGGATTGGCCACCACGCTGACCACGTTGGTGCCCTCCGGCATGACAACATTCGCCGTGAAGTTGGTGCCGTTGCTGATGGTGGCCGGGACTGTATCGACGGTGACCGCGCTGACTGCCGAGCTGGTATGGCCCGCCACGGTGACGCTGGTGGCATTGTTGGTGATTCCCACCAGCTGGTTGAAGTTGTTGAATTGGCCCGCCGTCGTCCCCGTCGCGGTGGTTTCCGTCAGCCGGTTGCCCGCCGGATCGTAGTGGTAGGCGTTGCTGGCCGTGCCCCCGCCGCTCTGTACGGAGTTGGTCAACTGGTCGGCATAGTCGTAGCTCAAGGAGTTCGTGGTCGCAGCGCTGGTGCTGTTGGTTTGCTGCGTCCACGTCGCGATCGTCCCCACCGGGTTGTAGGTGTAGCCAAACTGCGAAAGTTGCGTGCTGCCCTGTGTGTTGGTGATCGTTTGCAAGCGTTGATCTCCGTTGCCCGTGCCCGAGGGGGACGTATTGCCGTAATAACCATAGCTCGAACTCATCCCCGTGCCAGTCGGATATGTCACACTCGACAACCGGCTCGTCTCCTGGACATAGCCGTAGGTGAAAGACCCCAGGGCGTTGGTAACATTGGTCGCCCGGCCCAGCGGGTCGTACGCCGTGCTGACGTAGTTGGTGTCGTTCGAGCCGACGACGCTGCGACCCACCACCCGGCCCAAGGCGTCGTAGCCGACCGCCCCTGCGCTGTTCGTGTAGCCGACTACGGCCGTGTGGCCCGTGCCATAAATGGGGACAGTGACGCTGGCCAGCCGCCCGGCTCCCAACTCGCCGCTGACCGGATTATAGGAATAATAGTTGGTTCCGGTGCCATCAGCCATCGTGAGCACGCGATTATAATACTGGTCGAGGAAAAAGGTGACAGGCACGCGAGGGGTTTGGTGCCTGTTCCTTTTTCTTCCTGTTCTGCGATCCCTTCAGGATCGGGGTGGGGTTTTACTTTTCCGGTGGTGTCGCGCACTTCGTGCGCTCAACCACCGGCTACGGTGCTGACAAGCCTCCGGCTTGTTAAGGCCAGCATTTCGCGGATATCGGGGAACGTCCGCCTTCTCACGAAGTCGGCTACGGGACGGAAGGCAGGTTTCGCACGGAGGACTGCAGAGGACGGGCAGAGAAAGACCGAAGATAGAGGGGACGGGCATGTTTTCGCACCATGCAACGGCCTGAAGTTGTCGGGGCA
>Ga0209611_10004765_pt1 | contig 23049 bp, 19 predicted proteins | sample S1TSphgellanicum_3_FD_187693 | JGI IMG/M metagenome (GOLD analysis project Ga0209611, IMG submission 187693) | Host-associated microbial communities from peat moss isolated from Minnesota, USA - S1T2_Fc - Sphagnum magellanicum MG (SPAdes) (version 2) | ecosystem: Host-associated > Plants > Peat... | reverse complement strand
TTGTAGATTTTGGATTTATGCCACAAATAAATTTGGGGGCTTGAGACCTTTTTAGATTTTCGATGCAAGAATTTCTAATCCAAAATCCAAAATCCAAAATCCAAAATCTAAAATCTAAAATCTAAAATTCGGTCACTACTTTTAAAATATTTAAACTTAGAGGAAACTAAAGATGAGAAAAAAGTTTATAACTGTGAATAGGATCTTGGGAGAAAGCCCTAATCTTGGTCCGTTTCCTGCCGACCAGATTATGCCTTGGTCGGGCATAGCTATAGTTGGTTTATTTTTAATTCACTATTTGCTGCAAGGTGATTGGTTAACTACAGGAGTATGTATAGCTTGGGGTTGGGCAACCTGGTGGGTAGTTACCGCTAATAAAAGTTTTAAAGGCAAGTTTGTTCGTGTGCCTCGAATTACTAGAGGATATATGCCCTTTGTTCCATTAAAGAATGATCGTCATGAATAAGAAAATAGGTAAAAAAAGATTAGATTCAAAGCAGGTAGCCGTAGTTAAATCTTTAACTCCCTTTGAAGATATTACGCATCTGGCTGGAATTTGTGAACTAAATTTAGGAGGAAGAAAAAATATAGGGGCTTTAATTCTTAAGTCAGGTAATGATTTCCAAATCAAATTTTGTTTTGACTGTAAAGGTATCCATCCCAATTTAGATAGTGAGCAAATACTACCAATATTTGACGGTATAGAAGCTGGCTTAAAAGAAATTCCAGAAGGTGAATTTTTAACTATTAACCTTGGCTCTTTTACTAGTGACAAAGAGCGACAAGCAGAACTAAAAGAAATTGAAGAAAACTGTTCTATTCCCCAGCTAAAGCTCTTAGTAAGAAGTGAACGTTTACGTATTAGAGAACTAACTAATAAAGGAGTAAGGAAAAATAAATTCTTGAGATTATGGTGTACTTATACAGTTTTGGGTGAGCAAGAAAAAAGCGCAGATCTTATTGAGAAAGCTATCAGACAGCTTCAGACTATTTGGTTTAGGTTTACAGGAGAAATTCACGCCGCTGAAAATTTAAAAGTTGAAAGTATTCTCTATAATTCTTTTAATGATGGATTTTTGCTTTGGGAGTCTATGCTCAACAATAAAATGAAGTTGGAGACTAAAGCACTAAGCCCCACAGAAATATGGGAATTAATTTGGAAACAATTTAATGCAACAAAACCAATCCCTATTCCTAATCTACTAAAGATATCAGAAATCGAGGGTTTAGAAGAAGAAATAACTAGTGACTTTCATATTAAACACCAGATTCTGGAAACCCAAGATTCCCTCCCATTTTTTGATAGGAAATGGGTGAAGATTGGAGAGCAATTCATTGGAACTCTGAATTTTAGCGAGAAACCTGGTGGATGGGTAGATGAATATGCTCAACTCAGATATCTCTGGGATTTAATTTCTAAAGATACTATTTACAACACAGAGATATTTTGTCAATTGTCTAAAGCCAACCAAGGGCTGACTAAAACAACTTTGCAAAGGTTAACAAAACAGTCCATGACTTCTACTGCTATGTCTAGTCAAAAAGGCAGCATTGATGTGAAAGCTGGACTGAATATTGAGCAAGCGGTGGAGGCTCAAAGAACTATCTACAAAGGCAATTTAGTTGTCAATACTGCGGTTGTCTTTTTAGTCTACCGACCCTCAATCAAAGAACTAGATGAAGCTTGCCAATTCTTGAGCAGTTGCTTTCTCAGACCTGCTGTTGTGGAGCGAGAGCAGGAGTATGCTTGGAAACAATGGCTCCAGTGCTGTCCCTACGTTTGGGAGCCGCTGCTGACTAAACCCTTCAATCGCCGGCTTCCCTATTTTACGAATGAAGCACCAGGATTTATGTCCTTAGTTACCACTTCCACTGGGGATAAGACCGGATTTGAACTAATTACAGAAGAAGGAGGGACACCTGTACACATAGATTTATACAAATCTCACACAAATCTAGCGGTTTTTGGTGCCACTCGTTCGGGGAAATCAGTTTTAGTGGCGGCAATATTAGTTCCGGCTTTGTCTCAGGGCATACCTGTTGTAGCCTTAGATTATCCCAAGCCCGATGGGACTTCTACCTTTACGGATTATACTAAACTACTTGGGGATGATGGAGCTTACTTCGATATTACTAAAGAAGCCAATAATTTATTTGAATTACCCGATTTACGGGGTATGGCTTCAGAAGTTATTCAAGAAAGGTTGACTGATTTTAAAGAATTTTTGAAATCGGTGTTGATGACCATGATAGTTGGCACTAGCACTTTAGGTATTAGTGCAGCAATGGTTACTAATATTGAATCAATCATTGCTCTTACATTAAAAACTTTTTTTGAAGACAATGACATTAAACTCCGCTACAGATTAGCCTTTGAAAGAGGAGTGAATACAGAAGAATGGGAAGAAATGCCCACCCTGCAAGATTTTTTGAGCTTCTGCTCACCTGCTTTCATTAAATTGGACATGATTGCTAACAATAATAGCGAAGAGATTTCAGAAGCGTTAGATCGGATTAGATTAAGGCTAAATTACTGGTTGTCTACAAGAGTTGGACAGTCTGTATCTCGTCCCTCTACTTTTAGAATCGATGCTAGGTTGCTAGTATTTGCTTTGCGAAGTTTATCTTCGGAAGCAGACTCCGCTGTTTTAGCACTCAGCGCCTATTCAGCAGCGCTAAGAAGAGCTTTATCATCAAAAGCTAGTATCTTTTTTCTAGATGAAGCCCCAATTCTTTTTGAGTTTGAATCAATTTCGGAATTGATTGGTAGATTATGTGCTAATGGAGCGAAATCTGGTATCCGAGTGATTTTATCTGCCCAGGAGCCAGAAAGTATTTATCAGAGTAAGGCTGCTCCCAAAATATTTGCCAACTTAAATACTCGCCTGGTGGGGAGAATCCAAGCTTCTGCTGTTGATCCTTTTGTGGAGAGATTCAAATATCCACGGCAGATTATTCAGGTAAACAGCACATTTTACCCCAAAAGGGAAGAGATATATTCTCAGTGGCTCTTAGACGATCATGGTAAGTTAACTTTCTGTAGATTCTTCCCAGCTTATTGCTTATTAGCAGCAGTTGCCAATAATCCTGATGAACAACATCTACGTACCATGTTTTTAGAAAAATACAAAGATGATCCAATTTTGGGAATGGTCAGATTTACAGAAGATTATATCAGGATGCTCCGCCAAGAAGAACTTTCAACGGAGGCAAAAATGCTAAACGAATCTCAAAAATTAGGAGTATAGTATGAGTAAATTTCGATTAGGTAAAAGAAGTGTTGGGGTTTTAATTATTATTTCCCTTCTTTGCCCTAAACCAAGTTATGCAACGATTGGTTTTACTCTCCCTAGTTTCAACACCATCTTCACTAATTTAACGACCAACTTAACTGCTCAGTACAACGGAATTCTGAGCCAGATAACTAATGATCTCAAAAATTTTGGAGGTTTGAAACAGTATTATACCCAAATAGCTAATATGAATCTTGGGTCGTTCAATCTCGTAGACCCTATCGCCAGTGGACAAGCTCTAAAGGCATTACTTGGCCCTCATTTTGCGGGAATGCCTCAATTGAATCAAGTCTTATCCCTTCAGCGGATGCTAACTAAGCAAGTTATAGGTGCGCGTACTGGTACAAATGGCCAGAATGTATCGCAAGCTGCTATCAACAATGCTACATCTATAGCTCAACAGGCTACGACCTTGGCAACTAATGCCCAAAATTTGACTGCATCTCAGGATGTACTCAAGGCGATCGCTGCTATCCAGGCGATGCAAGTGTCTCTAGAGGCTAGTTCAATTACTGAGAAATACCAGTCCCGTCAAGAATCAATCTATAACACCTTGATGGCAGCGCAGAATGCCACTCTGCAACAAGCAAATTTAAACAAGGGACTGATTACAGACATGGGTACGACTTCCTTGGAGCAAGAAATGTCGGGTATGTCTAGCTTGAACATGACCTCTGCAAATAGTTAACTAAAATGCCCTGCCGTCGCACCTAAATTCAAATACGGTAGGGCTTTTCCGGGACATACAAAACCTTTCCCTTTTCTGGGAGTAAATATGTTATTTTTGGCACAAAGTACCAATTTTTCGGGCGGGAATTTAATTCAGGAGGCATCCCAGGTTTCTCAAGCTGTAGCCCAGGGATTTGATACTCTCTGGACTCAGACTATAACTGGCACCTTGTATGGGCAATTATGCCAAGTCGGCATATTATTTGCTGTAGCCACTTTAACTCTATTCATGGTGGATTGGACCGTAAAAATGCTCAATGGAGATGAGCAACGAGCTTTTGCAGATTTTATTTGGCCTTTGGTAGTTGTAGTGTTATTGGCTAACAACGGAACCGTTCTAGGACAAGGAACTCTGGGGATAAGAAATTATATAAATAACATCAATAATTTTGTTTTGCAATCAACGGCAGCAGGAACAAGTTTATCTCAAGCTTATCAGCAAGCTTTGGGAGTAGACGCGGCTCGTAATGCCATTGGTCAAGCAATTCAACAATGTGAATCAGCTTCCGAAGAACCACAAGATGCTGTTAGCTGTCTGCAAGATGCCCAAACTAACTTAACCCAGCAGTATCCTCAGTATTTCAACAACGGTAATGGGCCTTTTAGCTGGTTCACCGATGCTGTAAACAATATTGTTCAAGCTCCCATTGACGCACTTAATAACGGCGCTAATCCGCTGCAGGTAATCTTCTCCCCATTTAGTGCCATGATCGGCTCGGCGGTTGATGGCGTAATTTCGGTTATTCTCATGGGTTTAAGTGGGGCTTACCAATGGGCAATAGAACTCACAATGCTCGTGACTGCCTTAATTGGACCCTTAGCGGTTGGGGGATCTTTATTGCCATACGGTTCTAAAGCAGTATTTGCTTGGGCGATCGGCTATTTTAGCGTTGGCCTTGGTAAATTATGTTTCAACATTATTGTTGGTTTAGCAGGGCAAATCGTAGCCTCATCCCAGTCAGATCAACCTCTATTTTTCTTATTCGTGATTGGAATATTCGCTCCATTTTTGGCTACAGGATTAGCTGCTGGAGGAGGAATTGCAGTTTTTATGCAAATAAACAAAGCGGCTGAATTTTATGGTTCTGCTGCCATAAAAATATCTACTGCTGTGATTACAAATGGTGCCAGTGCTACTGCAAATAAAATTACACCGGGGGAATAAACATAGTAAGTTTTCTGTTTGTTATTAAGGGATATTTTTAGTTATCAAATCGGAGTTATATATGCTAGCAAAGAATAAAGAAAATTTACAACTTCTCAGGGATGGTAAATCAGTACCATCAAGCGTGGGAATAGTTGCGCTGATTGCTTTTGGTATAGCTGTAATCACTTTGCTATTTGAATTTTTAAACTTTATTTCAATTAGTCGATTTAGTCGGCAATTGGTTTTGGTAGAGCTAAGTTCCGGGAAGACTATCTCCGCACAATCTGTAGATCCTAATGAAAGATCAAATGCAGTTATTAAGCAATTTGTATCTGATACATTTGTCAAAATGTTCAATTGGAACGGGGTAGTTCAAAACTATGATAAAGAAGGACAAATAACGACTACTCCTGACCCAGGAGTAATAATCAAAATAGACAATAAACCAGAAAAAGTGACTACTGGAGCTTATAATGCTTCCTTTGCCTTATCTGATAGACAAGACTTTCGAGCTTCATTTTTGCGCCTACTTGCATCCATGACTCCTAAGGAAATCTTCGACGCGCAAATGCAAGCAGCTTTGGTTCCCAGATTTGTTTCCGAACCTAGAAAAATATCATCAGGAAGGTGGGAAGTTGACGTAGTAGCGACCTTATTGACTTTTTCTAAAGGGGACAATGCTGGTCATGGCATTCCTGTGAATAAAACTGTCACAGTCGAGGCAATCGACACCCCCCAACCTGAAAGTGCCATGACTGATTTAGCTAAAGAAATTTATACTGTCCGTTCCTCTGGACTAGAGATTACCAAAATTGTAGACCTTGATTTAAATAAGTAGAGTAATGCAATGAGTACTACACAAGCAGAACAGAACTTAACGGAATTCTCCCAAGAACTAGAAAAGTTATTGAGTATAGAAGGAGATGAGAATAATTCTTCTATTCAAACTCTAGGAACTAACCTAAAGCCAGAAGCTAATGTCATTCCAACCAAACATTCTTTAGTTACATCTCCTTGGTCAAGGTTATTGTTAATTGGAATATGCTTTGGATTTGGTTTTTTGTCTATTTGGATGTTTCTCAACTCAGTTTTTCATTCAAAATCAAAAATCAAAATCGTCAAAGATTCAGGATCTGCAACCGATCTTGCTTCTAAGGCAGATCGGCCTGAAGGCGATATCTATGCTAGGTTGGCTCTTGCCAAACAAGAGCAAGAGTTGGACAAACTAAAACCAGCCTCCACCCCCAACCCAACCAAACTAAGAACTATACCTAACGCCAAGAAACCTCTGCATATTTCTTCAGCCCCAGCAGTAGAACCTCATCCAACACGACAACTACAGGTACCTCCACCAGTTCAATATCGCCCTTTACCAGTAGTAACTCCACCAGTAATACCACGGGTAACAGCTTTGTCTACAGGTGGATTATCAGTAAAACCAGTAGATCCGGGTGTTGAATTTACTCGTCTTAGATCCGTTGGATCTTTTGGTACGTTAGCTTATGTTTCTCAAATGAGTACTCCAGTAGTACAGCCTTCACCTATCCCTACCAACACTGTTACTTCTCCTCAAGGTCAAACGTCAAATTCTGTTACTAGTACTTCGGTAGTACCCCTTACACCACGTTCTTCTCAAAGTCAAACTCCAAATTCATCAATTGAGAAATTAACACCCCTTTGGGCACCTATATCGAATACTACTGCTGTTGCCATCAATAATAATTCTTACTCTCCACAGGAACAACAGATTATTAATGGTGCAAGTAGCTCCCGTTATTTAATGCCAGGAGAAACCGCATCAGGGGTGTTGATGACTCCTATTGTTAAATCTGAAAATTCTGGTCAATCTGGCCAAAATCAGACTACCCCTAACCAATCATTTCTTGCCCAATTGACTCAAGACCTGCGCGACAACTTGGGTAATGTTGCTATACCTAGCGGCACTTTGATGGTGCTGAAAATAACCTCTGTTCAAGCCTCCAGCTATGCTCAGGTTGAAGTTATGAGCATTCTTAAAGATGGCACTGAGTACCAACTTAATCCTGGTTCAATAACCGTTCAGGGAGATAAAGGTGGACCCCTAATTGCCAAGAAGTATCAGGATAAAGGTGGAGCACTTGCTAGCTTAGATACTACTTCCGCAGCACTGGCTGGCGTTTCTCAGGTTGGGCAAATTCTCAACCAAGCCACTACCCAAGCCACTACCCAAATTGCTGGTGGTGTAAGTTCTGTTACAAGCGTCAGTACCAGCCCTCCTCCTAATTTATTTGGTGCCTTTTTGCAAGGTGCCTTTGGCCAAGCCAGCAAACTTGTTGGCCAACGTGCTGATACTGAAACTCAGGAAATTCTCAAACGTCCTAACGTTTGGTTCATTCCCAAGGGCACAAAAATTACATTTGTAGTCAACAATACCTTACAAGTTCCATAAGCAAGGACGGTTACTATGCCTCAGAATTGGTTAGTTAATGTCTTGGCTTGTGGGTTGTGGTTGAGCTTTTCTCCTTTAGCCCTTGCTGTTCCTACGCCTACAATTGAAATTCCTCAATCTCAAGCTAGTGGCAATCCTTCTTTGCTCAAAATTAGTGTAGGCAATGGTACTGGAGTCAACCTCTCTTTCTATAAGGTAAAAGAGACAATCAAAAAAATTTGGCTAGACGACCCCAGTGAGATCTTGGTTGATGTTGATGGCTGTCTAGAAGGTATTAGCAACTGTGATAAAAATACAGGTTCCAGTTCTAGTTCCGGTGCCGGGCTAATTCACCTGCGGCGGATTCAAAAAGTTGCAATTCATGGATTGCCCCATACCCTGGTGACTCTCCTAACTGTTGTGACTGAAACCCAAACCGGGGAACGAAAAGTTTATCAATTTCAAGTCGTACCCTCTAGCAGCAGTCAACATACGGAAGTTGTAGTTAATCCTGATCTAAATCCAGGAAACAAAGTTTCGGGTCCAATTACCCATTTACAGCCCCTTGCTGCCAATTTTATGACAGTTAATGCTGTGAGAAATGGCATTGCTGTAGCTGTCAGTAAAAATTTGCTCAAGCCGTCGGATGAGCTTTATAGCAGATTACAAAAATTTATTTTTTATCTTCAGCAAGGAGATGAAATTTCTGTAGCTGCTAATAAGGCTGTTGTTTCGATGAATTTAGTCAACAAGTTAATTGCAATGGGAAGGACCCCACCAACCTCGCCAATTGTGCCAAATTCAAATCCAAAACCAAAACCATCTGAGATTAGCAAAAAATGAAAAAGAAAAAATTTAACTTAGATAGAATCCGTTACCTGTTGTTGTGGAGCATCCTAGCTGCCATCTTTGTTCATGGGTTTCTGAAGTATGGGCTTTTGAATCAAGTAATCGGTATGATTATTCGTAGAGCCGATGCCCAGGTGTCAACAACCAATGGTGTACCCAACTGGTCACAAATTTCATTTAGCACTATGGATGTTGCCTCATCTGGAAGTGCTACTTTCCCTACTAGCCAAGGTAATCAAACTGTAACCTGGACTGTAGGCGAAAATATTGGCAACTTTATGACCCTGGGAGACTTTCAAACTACCCAGTTGCAACTAGATAGTTTGACATTGAACCAGATTTTAACACCACAAGGTTTAACTATCGGTCAGGTTCCCCTGACTTCCTTTCCCCTAGCGGGACAGCAAACAGTACCTAATTTAGTTCAAGCCATCCCTTCCCTGGCTCCTTTACCGGTGAATAGTGTGGCACCGATTAACCGACTTATCCAAAAACTAGGTTTACCTAATGATGGCACGATAGGAGATCTAGCCAACCTTTCTCAGCTGCAAAATACCCCACTATCTAAAGTTAATCTAAGTAAATATACTTTGTCTTCTGTTCCCGGTATTGATCAAGCTACTCTCAACAAGTTTAACAATTGGCAAAGTAGCCTGATTAATCAAGTGCCAGGACTATCTACCTTAACTTGGAATAATCTAGCCGGATTAGGATCTCTTGATCTTTCCTTTGTTGGTCAAGTTGACATTCCCTACGGAACTGAGGAGCAAAATCGTACCTACACCATCTCCGGCAGTGACCAACAAGGTTACAACGTTCCTTGTAATCAAGCTAGCTGTGCCCATGTGGAAATCTCCGTTCTCGGCCAAAATGGATTGCAGTGGATATCGGGAGACTCCCAGCAAGTTCACGGGGGTTTTGGTATCTTAGCTGCTGCTAATGGTGGGCAAGAACCAACGGGCAGAGAACCTTTTGGCTCCGCTTTTAAGCAGGTGATTGGAACCGTGGATGAGGCGAATGGAACAATCTACACAAATATGTACTTTCGCTTCTGTACAACCATTCCTTTTGTAGGGCTAACCTGTACTCCTTATTTTGTGGGTCCTGTGCCCTTTATTAATTACAACGAGAAAGATCCAATTATTTTAGGAGTTCCTAATAGCCTACCTACTACTCCTTCTCCTTAGCGTTGCGATCGCTTTGAACCTATAGCACTATGGCAAACTACATCAGCATTGAACAATTGAAAGCTCCCCATAGCAGTGTAGGAAAGTACACTCATTTACTTTTTACACCTATGGGAGTGACCCTTGTAGCTATGTTGCTAGCTTTTGGAGTATTCACCCTTGTTTTTGGCAACGGTAGCCAGAAAAAGATTGCCAGCGGTTATTGGGGATCAACCAAAGAGATCAAGGCTGCCAAAAAGAAAGCTCTTGAGCAAATCAGTAGCCCTAAATGCGATAGTGCAGCTCTATATATAGGTGTTTTGCCCAAGAAGAAGAAGAAATAATAGAGGTGTGAAATGTCTACTATACTTTATGTCCCTGATATCCAAAGAGGTACGGCAGTTGTTGGGGGTCCAGGGAGTGGCAAAACTTTTAGCACTATTAACCCCATGACCTTTTCGGCTATCGACCAGGGGTTTCCGATAATCCTCTATGACTTTAAATATCCCTCCCAAGTAAAGATTGCTACTTATGCCAAATTAAAGGGCTATGACGTACATATTTTTGCCCCAGGATTTTCCGAATCAGAGGTAGCTAATCCCCTAGACTTTCTTAGAGATTCCAGTGATGCGGAATCGGCCAGGCAGATTGCTACGGTGATTAACAAAAATTTTCGGATGTTAGGTAATAGCAATGAAGATGGTTTCTTTGCTCCCGCTGGTGATCAGCTGACTCAGGCAATCTTGATGTTGACCAAAGAGTTTGATGATTACGCAGATATCATCACCTCTGCGGCAATTTTATCAAGTGAAGAAATGGTTACCCGGTTGATGGCAGCTGACCTCAATCCGTGGATCAAAATTGCTTTTGGCCAACTGTTTAGTTCTGCTGGATCAGAAAAAACTGTAGCCGGGATTGTCGCTACTGCATCTTTAATGTTTACCCGCTTCATGGCCAAGAATACCGTAGGTTGCTTTATTGGTAAAAGCACACTTCCTTTGGATCAAATTGAAGGTAAACAGATGCTGATTTTTGGCTTGGACCGAGAACGCCGGGATGCTGTATCCCCGCTCCTTGCCAGTATTTTGCACATGACAGTAGCTAAAAATATAGCTAGAAAACGTCAAGATCCGTTAGTTGTAGTGCTAGATGAGCTGCCTTCTCTCTACTTGCCAGATTTATTCAAATGGCTAAACGAGTCTCGTTCTGAAGGGTTTTGCGGCATCTTAGGCTGGCAAAATATGGGACAACTAGAAAAAAATTACGGTAAGGATGTTGCCAAAACTATCCTTGGTGCCTGTGGGACTAAGTTCATTTTCAATCCAGGGGAGTACGATTCAGCTCAAGTCTTCTCTAGTTTTTTAGGCGATGAAGAATTTAAGTCAAAAAATCAGAGTCGTTCTACTGGAGGAGGTAAAACTAATAAAACAGTTAGCGATCAAGAAAAAACTAAAAAACTCTTTGAAGCTGCCCAATTCTTGAAACTACCACCAGGAAAATGTGTAATTATTAATCCCGCTTATTCTAATAAAAAAGAAGGATCAGTACCTTTAATTAAAGCTATTAAAATTCCTCAAGAGTTAATAACAATAAATAAATTTAATGAACAAAATTGGAGCAAGTTAGTTAAATGGATTACTAGTAAAACTACAGAAAAAGCTCTGACCCAAGAAGATATTAATGTGAGGGTCGAATTAGTAAATGAAAAATATCCTATTCCTAGTAAACCGCAAAAGAATAGTCCAGTCGTACCTCTGCCAATCGATGCTTTTAAAAATATGGTAGATAATTAACACTAATATTATGTTTGACCAACAACATTTAGAAGCTACTTCTAGCTACACGGTTTTAGCTAAAACCATAGCCCAAAGCAGTCAAGATATTTTTCTTGAAGGCTTAATACCTCTAGTTATAGCTACAAATAAAAGGCTCAAGTATGAATGGGATAAACAAGCAATAATTGAAGTAGGGGAAGAACATTATGCCATGTCTCTTGATGAAAATGGGGCATGGAAGTGGCATAAAATTGACCCTTTGAGTAAAGAAATTATTTCTGAATGGACTGGAGATGAAGAAATCAAAGATTTGTGGCAAGATTTACTCGCCAAATATACGGTTGTTCCTCCACAGGAGATCACACCAGAAGCATTAATACCTTTGATTGAAAATATAAATGAAAAACTAAGGGATGAATGGGACGGTAAAACAGAAACACAATATGAAATCTTTGTTGATGAGTCTGGAGTGAATATTGTCCCCATAACACCTCCAAATGACTTGGTGGTATCAGAAGGTGTAAAACCTCCAGGTGAATCAGTACAGCCAGAGATAATAACCCCCCCAGAGGAATCGGTAATACCAGAGGTAATAATTCCTGAAGGTGAATCAGTACAGCTAGAGATAATAACTCCTCCAGAGGAATCGGTAATACCAGAGGTAATAATTCCTGAAGGTGAATCAGTACAGCTAGAGATAATAACCCCCCCAGAGGAATCGGTAATACCAGAGGGGATAACTTCTTCAGAAGGATCAGAGTTAGACCCGCAACACTGGGAAGAAATCACTATAGGCAGTGCCATAGACCCAGAGATTGCGGCTTTGAATTTTAAGAGTTTGCACCTTGAACCTGTTGAACAAGAGCATGAAGCCTGGACGTATCTGATGTATTCCAACAATCTGGAACGAAATAACTCAGGGCGATTACCCGCACAAACACTCAAACGATACTCTCACTTGGATAAAGGTGGATGGTGGTGTGAATCTGGGGTAGATCCCCGTGGCTTTTCCACACTTGCACCTGGTGAAAAACCAGAACTGAAAATTTGGGGTTGCTTTAAGCCGAATGAGCCGAGGCAAAGCCTGGATAACCCAGATAAAAAGATTAAGTACGAACATCCTCCAAAGGAGGATTTAAGTATCTTTCTGTTGAAGGTTCCTGATAGAATTGCTGACCAAATCTATGCTAAAGCCGGGGTTACTCCGACGGAGAGCGATCGCGCTAGTGGATTCTGGTATTGTGCGTGGAAGCACAATATACCCATGACTATTACTGAGGGTGCTAAAAAAGCAGCTAGTATTTTGAGCCAAGGAGAGGCGGCAGTTGGCCTGCCTGGAATTTATGCTGGATATCGCAGTCAGGACGATCTGGGTAATTCCGTTCCTCCTGTACTACAGGATGAATTAGCAGTATTTGCGACTAAAGATCGAGATATACGTATATGCTTTGACCACGAAACACGCACGAAGACAAAGCGGAATATTGAAATTGCTACCTACCGCACTGGTCAGTTATTAGAGTCAGCAGGGGCTAAGGTGAGTGTGATCAATTTACCAGGTCCAGAAAAAGGCATTGACGACTTGATTGTGGCTAGAGGCCCAGAAAGTTTTACTCAAGTTACCAGGGAAGCTGCTTCGCTGGAAGATTGGTGGAGAGATAATCAGCCTCCAGATTTGCGTCTCACAGTTTTTTTAAAAAATGGCCAACAAATCAAATTGTATGAGCAAAAATCAGACGGTGAAGTTACAGTTGAGCCAGTTCAAGATCGTCATCAAAATCAAATACCAGACCCTTGGGAGACAGAGACGGCAAATATTTCTTGGGAGCCATTTTTACAAGACCCCTGGGATAATCATTTAGGAGATCCTTGGCAAGAGGAGATGCTGGAAGAAGTTGAGATTCTAAATCATCCCCCAGGAGCAACCCCAGAAATTGCTTCTGTTAATCCCTCCCCTGTTGCTCTCCAAAATCAGCAACCAAATTCTCCCCCCGTGCAACGACCAGTCCCAGAATTTTTTGCTGTTCACCCTCCTCCCCTTGTCAGCCAAATTCGGACAGCACCCAAGGAAGTTAGTGTATATAAAAATACATTTCAAAGAAGATTTTTAATATCCAGACAAAATAATCAAATTGCTTCGGCGGCTGAATCTCTGCTGAAAAAATACGGTTTAGAGCAGGAAGATGGTTCTCAAATTTATAGGGCAGACGCTTTTACTATTAAGAAACAGGGTAAGATTTACACTGTTCATCATCGTGATGACGAGGAATCTTCCTTGATGCAATTCCAGGTTAATCGTCGCGGAGATGTCAAGATTCTCCAACCTCCTGAAAAAATGCTACCAGTGGAAAGACAGGAATTTTTATTGGTGGCCGACTATTTAAAGTTCGATCAGCAGCAAAAGCCATCTCCAAAACTTCCTTCGGTCGATGAGGATACGAGAAAATTAGCTACTACTCTTGGCTCCCTATCACCTGCAGGCACACACAGGATTTTAGAGAGTTTTAGACATCAAGAAGTGTTGAAAATTCTTACCCATACCCTAGATAAAGCAAAAACAAGTCAACTGGAGGTGGGGAACTTTACCATTAAAGTCACAGCCGACGAACAAAATGGTAAGTCAGTTCTCAGTCTCTTTAAACAGGAGTACGGTGGTCCAAATCGGGAAGCAGTTCGGTTTGAACTACTAACGCGATCGCCTGACTCTTTCACCAATAATGTGGCAATTATGGCTATAAGTGATCTTGATTTGCAAAAGCTGAAATTACTGGCTCAAAAGCTTGAGATTCCAGAGATTACACCAAATTTTAATTCTGCTCCTCCCGATCTACTCTTACCCCTTCATCCTGCTTTGAAAAAAGCTTGGAATCATTTGGAAGACTCCCAGGGCTGGTCAGCCGATGCGGATCAGGGTATACGCGAACAAATTCAACACGAGGGGAAGTTTACGGTCCCAGAACAACGGGAATTGTATTTTAAAATACTGTTGCAATCAAAAAGTGATATTCAAAATCCTAACAATGCTACCCAGCTTCCTCCGCTCGAAAATGTAATTCAAGATTTAAAAACTATAGAACAAGAAGCTATAGCTAGTACTTATACACCACAAACTAAAAAATCATTACCAATACTATCTAAATCTACTACTGAGTTAGAGGTCTAGAGCAAAATGGAAACTTACCAGCTAGATTAACGGCTATAGAAATACTAACTACCCTGGCAAAATCAGATATCTCAGACCTGAAAGGATATTCCATGTCTAGTGATGCCGTGCGGACTATTGAAGGGATTAAAGTTGATTTAGAAACCTGTCGGAATTACCAAGTTTCACGAGTAAGGTTGATAAGGGAGAAGGATAAAACCTATTTAGGGTAAGGGTTTCAACTTTCTGGAATTAGCCCAAATTTACCACCACTACAGATGCATTATTCTCACCCTGAAAGGAAAAGCGTTCGCTTCCAGCGAGCGCTCTGCGCCATCGCTAGGGTGGATATTGGTAAGTAACCGACTTTCAGGGGATGGGGAAACGCCCACCCTAAAGAGCGATCGCTATGGGTGCACAGTTGTCTAATCTGTCTAGATTTTAGATTAACCCCATACCTTCATGTTGGGGCTTGAGTTAAAAATTACAGATCAATATTCTCCCTTGTGCCCTGCTTCCTCTCTAATCTAAAATCCAAAATTCGGTCAATCCTCCAGTTTTGATGTATGGTGACCTTTCGCTAGGAACACAACTACTTGTCATCTTGATTTTTAGTATATTCTTTTGCTAGTTGTTGAAGTTCGTCGAGCAATTGTTGTAGTCGCTGACGTTGCTCAGGATCTGACCAAACTGCGGATGATTTCAACTTTTTAGAGACTTGAGTGAATTGTTGTTTCAGAGAGATTTCTCCAGGGGGAATTGATTGGGTATTCTCTTGAATGGCTGCACGAATTTGACTGAGTGACCATTTTTCAGCAATTGCCTGGTTCAAAAGCTCTTGCAGCAAAACAGGGTCTTTAATGCGTGCCAGCAATCTTGCCTTTGTGTACTCAATTTTTCCGGCTCGAAGTGCTTCTAAAATAGGGTTTGGCAGGTTGAGTAAAGGCAACCGATGGCTGGCAAAGGATTCCCAACTCATTTTGCCCACTATGCGAAAGACTGACTCGACGACTAAAAGTGTTTCTTCATTTCCGACAATGTTGTTGGAACTTCGTTTAGCTAGGCGATGTAGTAGTTGAGAAACTTCTGTAGAAGGAATATCTAGCTTATTAGCTAAAAGCGTGATAATTCCTTCTGTTTCTTCCACTGGATTGAGATCTTCCCGCTGCAAATTTTCAACAAGTGCCAGTTCTATCGCCTGTACATCCGTCATTTCCCGAACGATGACGGGAACTTCACTCAATCCTATTTCCTTTGCTGCCCGATAACGGCGCTCTCCCGCTACTAACTCGTAGTGCTTGTCCGATAGTGGACGAACAAGTAATGGTTCTAGTATCCCATGAGTTTGAATCGACTCAGCTAACTGCTGCAATTTTTGAGGGTCAAAGTAGTGACGAGGTTGTTGAGTCGATAGTTTAATACAAGATATGTTAACAGTTATTGAATGCTCAACATCTGCTTCTGTCAGAGCGGTAGGACTAAAAATGCCGATTGTTGAGTCAGCTTTGAAAGGATTGTTGCCGAGACCTCGTTTAGACATAGAAATTCATAACTCCTGGAGACTTTTCCGACAACGTTGTTGGAACTCAATTTCAACGAGGGTTGGGTATGGGGACCTACGCCTCGCATGCGTGGTATTGGAACAATGACCGAATTTTAGATTTTGGATTGGTGATAAGTTAGTTAGGAGGAGGGGTTAGGTGTTTGTTTAGAGTTCCTCCTAATCTAAAATCGGCAAATCTACAATTTTTTACTCAAGCTCCAACATGAAGGTATGGGGTTAATCTAAAATCCAAAATCCAAAATCCAAAATTGACGCACTTTCAGTATTTTAGATTCGCTTCAGTAACTCATTCATCAGGTCTTTATATGCTTTTGCTCCTGTACCTTTTGGATCGTGGTCAAATATGGATGTGCCAAAACTAGGCGCTTCTGAAATCCGTACAGTTGTGGGAATGACTGTTTTAAACATACGTTCTTGAAAGTGCTCTTGTAAAAATGTCAATACATCTTTACTGATCTTCTGCCGTCCGTCAAATTTAGTGGCAAGTACACCCAAGATATTGACTTCATGGTCTAAAAAATTCTTCACCAGATTAAAGGCGTATTCAACTCCCTGAACTCCCAGTAGTCCCACATAGCTCATGTCAACCGGAACAATGACGCCATCGCTTGCCTTCAATGCATTAATTGAGAACACACCAATATTAGGTGGACAATCAATCACAGTGAAATCATACTCACTATCAATTTCACTTAGCGTTCGTTTTAGCAGATTCTCTCGTCCAGGCAAGCCGGAAATTTGTAGTTCCTCAACCGCAAGTAAAATATTGGATGGCAAGACATCAAATTGTTGATCGCACACTTTCACGATCGCACTCTTGAAGAGTTGCTTTCGTTCAGCAGGTGAATCACTTTGAAGAACATCTTTGAGTTGAGTCTGTAATTTCCAGATTTCAATACCAAGAGAAGCGCCAGAAGTTCCCTGGGGATCAATATCTACTAATAAAACTTTCTTTTTCTTAAATCGGGAGATTCCATATGCTAGATTAGTTGCAGTAGCAGATTTGCCCACTCCTCCCTTCATATTAAAAATTGCCATCTTATAAGCCATAACATTAGTCCTTGAAGCCAAAGGCACTGAGTTGATTTGCAATATTCATAAATCCCAATCCAGTGTAATATCTTCACCACTATCTGAGTCTATCGGTACGTTTGGAGATGGAGTCTTTTTTGAGTCAGAAGAGGGGGGCTTCTGTTGGGGGTAGGGTCCCGTCTTGCTCCCAGGCTGTATGGGAAATGCACCATGTTTGAAAGCTAAGTAGCAATCAATCATGAAATATAGAGTTTCCAGGTAGCTTTTCCCTAATTCTTGTGATTCGGCAAAGATCCGCTCACGGTAGCTATCCTTGATCCGAATTTTCTCTGGTGTTTTATCTTGTTGCGAAACCATGCTACGCTCCAAGTTGCTCAACGCTGTTATTGGTAGCGCTATTCAGGGCATAAGCCATTTGCAACAGTCCTGAAGAATTAGCCTCTACAGGGTTAGCGAGAATTTGAAAGCCGTTTTTTTCTAGGAGTTTCTTAAAGCCAGGAAGCAAGCACCCACCACCGATAGCCCAGATCTCATCCCCTTGGTGTTTGGCGTCTAGGGCGAGAGTGACCGGCTTTTTGAGATACCCTTCATACCAATCTTTCAGAGAATCGGTGTAAACATCTCTAATATCAATCTCGCGGCTGTATTTGGTATGTCCCATTTCCAAACAAAAGCGAATTTTCGATAAGTCGCCTACCTTACCACCATTAAGATGCTTCATTTTCTTGGCAATCTCGCCAATCAGCACTTCCACACCAAAAGCATATGGGGTATGTACTTCTCTTTTTCCTAGGTTGTAACGAGAATAGAGCGTTGTCCCATTCCCAAAATCTAGTACAGTTAACTTTTTGGGAAGTTTTTGTCCAAACAGAGCACCCATACCTTCAGGCACAACTTTGAGGACTTCTACTTTAACATCAGATGGCTTGCCAGCTAATAAAGGTTTATACTCTCCATTCAGTACTTGACACAACTCCGATGCTAAACCAATATCATGCAAGCTGACAACTACCTTTAAATGCCAAGCTTTACGATGTGGTAAATGGGCTAACGCACCCAATAAAGTAATGAGTGCGTTATTAACTTTGTTGATATTGCTGTCTGTGTTGCGCTCAAAGTAGTATCCGGTACGGAATGCCGACTCACCAACTGTGTAGGCATTACCGTTGAAAACTACCCTACCAGGTACATCTTCCATCTCTTCCTTGGAAATATAGCTGGGGATTCGGATCACTTCAAACCCATCAACGGACAGTTTGACGCTACCATAACCATTATCGAATCCTGCACAGAAAATCTTTTGATTAGGATGAATGCTCTTAGAACTCATGGGGGTCAAGTGGGTTACAAGACTTCTATTGGTTTAATATACCCTAAGTGGCTCCTATTTATACCCTATGTGGGGGTTATTTTTTGCAGAACTTTTATAAAGACCTTGGGGTATGCTTAGCCCCCAATTGTTACCCAGAAGTGGCTGAAATGCTTTAACCGTCTTGCTTTTTTATACTCTAACACAATTTTAGAGCGTTGACACTCTCATGGCTTATAGCCATGAGATTCTGCGGACAGAGGAGGCTTAGGGAGGATCCAAAGTCTAACTCTGTGCAAGGCACACGCTTCGCGAACGCTACGGTCGTCAAACACCGTCTACCCAGTCGTGCTAGGTCAATGCCTAGATTTCTGGCTACTTTTTTGAGGATATTTGCAGCAGCTTGGAGATCTGCGTTGATTATTAATCCGTTGGGCGTCCGGTATAGCCCTCTTTTAATTAAAAATAAATTGCCAAATTTTAGATTTTGGATTTTGGATTAGGAATGAACTAGTGCAAGGCGGCAGAAGTTCTGCCCCAGGCAAAGTCGGCTTTATGCTGCCTGTTCCAGGGAGGAATTGTAAGTCCAACGACAAGAACGAGAGTTAATTCGGTGACAGTATTTGTTTTGAGTATACTCTGAACGGCTGATTAATAGACTTTTGCCTGGGCAATGAAAAGCTTGCCTGTTAATCTCAAGCGTAATTTTAGCAGAACCTAGAGGTATAGTTATGCCTTATGACTCAATGAGGATAACAAGAATCTTAAAAAGTCTTAAATTGCTTGGGGTAGAAGAATATGCCAAGGCATTTTTTGATTGTCTTGGACAAATATACGTCATAGAAAAAGGCAATATTACTAAGCTAACATTCTCTTACTGGGAAGACGCAGTTAATAGTAGCTAGTTAAGGTGCATATTGGAGCAGACAAAATGTGATATTTTTTTAGTTGAGTTGGAGGCGATCGCTATATTTACCCCTACCTACAGAATTGGACTTTGGACTAATCTGGTTTGATAAAGTCTCAACCTTAATCCTGGCAAGGGTTTCAAGGTTTGTCAGTCCTGATTGGAATTGAATTCCCTGATGCTTACCCAGTAAGCGTTTCAGACTACGAAGGCTAATCTTTGTCCAAAGTCCAATACAGAATATGTATGGGATACAAGAGAACTAAAAAGCGATCGCTGTGGGATTACCTGAAGCGATCGCTTTTTGCTAGATAATTCCTTCTGCCCTCTGCCTATGAGTAAAAGATAATCTTGTTGGTAAGTTGCTGTTCTAACTCCCTTTCATCTTGGCTAAAGGCGGAATTCGGGGCACCGCATTTAGCTTTTAGGTAGATGAGAAGGAGTTTGATGTTTTGCCTTCTGGCAAGGATGTTGCCGCTATTGGGGTCTATGACTCTATTGTGCCAGTCAGGGTTAGTCCTACTCCAATCAACATTCATCCTAGACAGATTTTTCTGAGCCTTCTCTAGGGATATTTGGCTCATAAACTTGCCCAATTCGCCTAGAGCTTGGATGGTGACGTTATGAGTGGATATAGTGTTTTCTCTCACTTGTGCAGGAGTTATACTCCCTGTCAGAACTCCACACCACTCAGGCACTGCTTGTACCAAAGTAGACCAGAAAGTTTCAGCGAATACTTTCTTTTCTTCCCAGGTGCCGTTGACGTTCTGACAGATCTTCGCTGTTGCCGTGTAGAGACTCTTGTAGACAAACAATTTGGGAGATTTAATTCCCAAAGAATTCTTGTCTTTCTCCACATATTGATCTGAGAAGATGGAAATCGAACGTAGGACTTCAGCAACTAATCTAGCTGAAGTGTCTTCAGAATAGACAGTAGTTAGATTCTTAGACACTGTTCTCTGTAAGCTGTTGACCTCCCTGAATATCTTCTGGCACATTTCTAAAGAGGGATTATGGAGAAAATCTACCGAGATCAGCTGGTTGCCAAATTCGGTTTTGAGAAACTCGTCCTGTAGAATTTCTCTGATGGCTACTGTTCTATGTTGTCCGTCTACCACCAAGAAGGTGGAGTTCATGGGGAGCTTTAATAGTCCATTATTAACATCCTGGCTGAAAGGCTCAAATAAAATTTTGTCCCCTTCGATGGCCACAATCATCGGCGGTAAATAATATGGTCTACTGCTTAAGAGATAGTCTTTGATTTTTCTGGCATGGCGTGTGTCTAGTTCCCTTTGTGCCCTCTGCTCAGGCGGCAGTTTACTGTCATAGAAACCAAACATTTGCGCCACAAACTGGAACGGCACGGAAGCAGAATATATTCTCAAGCCTCCTACCTGCTCCCTACACATTGCAGAGATATTGTAGCTAGAAAGCATACTATTGGTATTCCTTTGATTGGTTGGGGTTGGTTCATTTTTGACGACAGGAGGAATATCTAGTCCCTGCTCTTGGATGAGAGCATCAATTTTCTCGATCATGTCCTCCCAAACCTCTTTGGGAGTTAAATCTTGATAGTGTCCAGCGAGCTTAACTGAAGAGTCATTCCACCAGAAAGCGATGGCATTTACCCCTTCTCCCACTGCGGGGTCATACGTCTCTAACGAAAACTGTCGATAGCTGCCGCATTCATGTAATTTTTTGGATTTACTAGCTTCTGGTCGATTAATTAGGGTTAGTTCATCAGGACCCAATCTGATCAACATAGCCTTATGGTTGCGGTTTTTCGGTGCTCGCTCACCAAAATCAACTGATACACAGTAATCGTTGCGATCGCGAACCTGTCCTGTGCAGTTCAACCATCGACGGTTGGCATCTTTGGGATTTGTTACCTTAACAAGATCCCAAAGTTGGAATTGGTGCATTTTAAACTCCGTTACTCTCTGTTCCTCAGCCATCCAGTAGGATTGGCATGGTAGAACCTTTCGGACTCTAAGTCTGCGTAGCGGACAGAGTAGTAATTATTTGGATAGGGGAATGATCACCAATTTTATCGAACACACCCGGAAGATCCTCGGCTGAAATGCTAATCTCTGTAGCCGATACAGGTATACTTTACTAGGGAAGTCAAGCTCTTTCTCCGATTAAGAATGTTGGCCGCAGGTATTGTGGACAATCTCCAAAAATGTCCACAATTTCTGGAAATTGGAGTTCGGTAGCTTCCACTCCATCCCCTATTTCTACAGTGAATTTGGGAACCATTGAAAGTTTCACTAGACTAACCATGAATCAACTGTAACAATTTATTTCCTGGTAAGTGTCTAGTCAACAGATTCTTCTGAATCTTCCTCATCTTCTAAGTTAAAAGACTCCACCCTATCCTTAGCACTGACAGCATACTGTTTAGCAGAAGTTGCAAATGGAAAAGGCAAAGGTAAAGAAACTTCATTAGGAAAATATGGCCATCGGTTCCTAAGATGATGGACAAAGCAAGCTAACTTATCGCGTTCAATACCTGGATGATGAACAACAGCTATTTCTAGGGGTTTTGGATTGCCTGCTTGTAAGCCTCCATTATCAAGTCGAGACTCTTTTACGTTTAATATGCTTGTACCTTTTTCCGTATGTAAAGGCTTCCTGATACTGAGGTAAAGTGCTGTTGCTTCATCATCACAAACACCCTGCCAAGAGAATAAACCACTAGGTCTGCTACCAGGAGAACCCTGAGCAATAGCAACGGGAACTTCACCGTTAACTGAAACTCTTAGCCGCACAACCGAAAGTCGATTTATTTCTGATTCTGTCATGTGGCGTTTTAGTTCATCGGGTAAATTGTTAGCTGGTAGTCGAGGATTTTGTAACCATGTCAGCATGAGACGGGCATTTGTGGCTTCCGCCATAAACAGCACCTGAGGAGGTTTATCCTCTTCAATTGGTGTACTTAAACAATCACGCAAGCAATCAGTTACGAATTTATTGAGAAAATTCTGTTCTTTTTTGTCATTATTGGATTGTTCTGAATCACTCGTTTCGTCAGCATAAGAATTAGGGTCCCATTTTTCACTGAGTAAGTGTTCAAGTCCTTCTGAATAGGATACCCAGCCTTGTGAAGCAAATAAATTGGGAGTTGTTACCTGTACCATTCCCTTGATGGGGTTAACTCGTAACATCAAGGCCGCAGTATAAGCTTGATTACTAGCTGTTGTTTTGCGAGTGCGACGTAGAACGTAAAAACAAGTTAGCCATATATTTAGATCTATGCCATCTTTTTTAAAGTCGATGAGAGGAGCAGGTAAAATTCCAAATTGTCGTAATAAATCTGTTACTGCTTTTTGCACCCGAATTTTATCTTGCTGAGTAATGTCTTCTGCATCACCTTTTTTTGTTAAAGCATGAATATGCTGATTAAGATAACCAGCCTGCATTACCCCAATTCGTACAGCAAGTTTTGGATCTGACTCCCGTGGAAAAAAATCTTTTTTTGGTTTAATTTCTACTAAAGCACCACTTAATCCTTTGGCTGGCGGTAAATGTGAAATAATTTGAGGAATACGCTTTTCTATCAACGTAACACGCCTTTGTTGTTGGTTATTTCCTTCAACTTCACGGTCATCAACATCGAGTCTTGCTGTTATGTCGGCAACATGTTGAGTTTTTATCACCAAATATGCATCCTGATAGCGATAAATAGTTTCTTCTCCCATGAAGCCAGTTAAAGTTTCATAAGTGGTT
>Ga0209611_10004764_pt1 | contig 23050 bp, 24 predicted proteins | sample S1TSphgellanicum_3_FD_187693 | JGI IMG/M metagenome (GOLD analysis project Ga0209611, IMG submission 187693) | Host-associated microbial communities from peat moss isolated from Minnesota, USA - S1T2_Fc - Sphagnum magellanicum MG (SPAdes) (version 2) | ecosystem: Host-associated > Plants > Peat... | reverse complement strand
AAATTAGTTAGTTATTTACTTATTTAATTTTTAAAATAATTTATGAACCTTTTTAAAAGGACAAAAAATATGAAATAAACTTTCTAGTTATAATTTTAGTTTTTATCCCAAATGTTTTGTTCTTCACTTCCATTTTGAAAACTATATAATGAGGAAGCTTTGTCCTACAATTTCACATTAAAAAACGCATGTCAATTGGGATGAACTAATCAAGGGAGTTTAGCCCTAAAAGTTAAAGCTAAAACAAATTTAAATTATTTACCTACCTACCGACCTACCTACATACCTATTTAGTCCCACCTACCTACCTAAATATTGATTCTAATTCATTTTGACCAAAATTCAAAAATTCCATGCGGCATATTAGTATTATGCCATGTGTCAAAATTTAAAACCATTTAAAATAAATGATGAGGATCCACTATCTATTTTTAAAACACAAAATTTTCAAACCTTTTTCATTTGCCATGTGTCATTATATAAATTGTTGATTTTTTATGGTAATATATAGATGGCATACAATAATATATAGATCGTGAAGTATTTGTTGACCATTCATTTCATTCACATTTGCAACTAATGTTTTATACAACTTGCCTCATGCAACTAAGCAATTTTTACTAGCAAATGTCTTTTGTGATTAGAATATAGTTGCAAATGGTAGCTGTTTATTTTACTTTTCCTCTAGTGTGTGGTAATATTCTTCTTGCATTAAAGGGAATGTTAGTCGACTCAAAGAAACTAGAAATTTCTTATTCACACTCTATGTTGAGATTAGGACCTTAAGGACCACATTAAATAGACACCAAAGTTGTAAGCCTCTAACAAAATTATGACCCACAAAGGGTGGAACAAAAATCAACTTAAAACTCAATAATTGTGATCAACCATTAGTTCAATAGTAGTTGTTTCCTTGGATTTTGAAGCATAATCCTATAATATTTTTTCTTAAACTAAGGTATTTATTTTGGTATTCATAACACACAATAATCAATCATGAATTTACAATCATCCAATGATTCACCACCATTGCCAAAAGGAGAAAAGAACAAAAGTACAATTTGAAATTATGTTTTTGTAGCAACTGCAAAGGCTTGCACCTTTGAGCCAATAAAATTGTCCAAGCCCATATCCAAATATATGGGCAATTTTTTGGAACAATATGAATATTCTTACCATTAACTCATTTATTTTATGATTTATTTTGGTGATTTGTAGTCTTCAAGTCTATTGACAATTAGTTGACATGTAATCCACATCAAATGTTAACCAAATTATGTTCTTGTAATCATCTCAATGAACCTCACAAGAACCACAAGAACCTCATTATTTCAAAAAAATTCAATCACAAATATTGAAATAAGGGATCATAATGATGTTCCATTGGTGAGAATGTGTCTCTATTTTTCCTATTTTTAGTTTTTATCACACAATTTTGAACAACTCTAGTGTGTTTAGTCTTAATTATGGGAATTCCTCCTTTTGTGTTGTTGGCAACTTGAAAGTCCACTACATTCACCCTCTCCAAGAGAAAGTCCTTCAATTGATGATGACAATGACCAAAATTAGTGTGTTGAGCTTTATGACTATTCAGCTAGATCACCTAAATCACTAACACATATGCAAAATGAGGAAGATCAAGTTGAAAGTGGAATTGAAAAGTTGGTTAGATTGGAGCTTTATGCAGGAAGTAAAATTGGAACATTGTCTATAATGTTATTATTGTTGAATCTATAAGCAACCCATGGTTGGAGTGACATCAACATTAATGCACTTATCAAGTTTGTGTCCTTAAATGCCATTTTGAAACCTTAAACATGAACATAAACTATGTCTTCAAACTTTAAATCCAATACCTAAACCAATGTTTGCAACTGCTTTTAGTTCATATACATGATGTCCATAAGCTAATGAATGTGAAAGAACATGATGTATGCAAGTTGTTAAAAAATAAAATTGGTCAAAGCCCAATTCTATTCCAACATCCCACCAAGTGGCGAAAAAACTACTTAAGTAGTTGGACTTCCATTAAAATTCATCCACATTTGCAAAAATGATTACATTTTGTTTAGAGATGAACATAAGGACTTGGATGTGTGCCCAATGTGCGGCACATCCCAATATTGCTAAGATTTGATTGGATCTATGGTGTTTCATAAAGTGTTTTACCCTTCAAATGTGTTAATACTTGACATATCATTGGTGGATGATTCGTTCTAAAAAAAGAAGCCATTGTTATAAAAAAAATTGTTAATTCTAGTCATGTCCAAATTGAAATGTAGTGATGTATATGCCCATTGTACCAAAGATTCAATAATAACTATTTCAAACAAAAAGCAAAGCAATTTTGATGGATTGACATAAAAATAATCATAATAATGATGGTGTGTGGCAAGGATCAATAGATTCAAATGTGTCGCAACCCCACTTTGAAGGAAATGTGAGGTCGCCATTCACACTCCCGAAAATGGGACTTGGGAGTCCTTCGGGACTTGAGAGTCCTTCGGGATTCCCGAAAATTCAGAACACAATTACAGGGGCCAAAACACCTCTCATTGAGGTGTTTTTTATACCTTTAAAAAGGTCTTGAAGTGTAGATGTCCAAAATGGCCTCACATGAACCATTTGGACATCTGCAACACAAGTTATGGTCGAAAGAAGGGCCGGGAGTCAAACTGCCAATTTGACTCCCAACCACTAAAAGTTGGGAATCGACTCGATTTCGGTGTGTGCAGGTAGAGTGTGATACACCGTTGAAAAGCTCTCGAGGAGAACTACACGTTTGCTTTAGACCTTGTCCCAATCGAAGGTTGGAGCGAGAAGTTATGAATGCCCAAAGTCCTGGGAGTCCAAACCAGGACAATTTCGGGACTCCACTTTGGGAGTCTTGGGAAAAAGTGCCATTCGGATGCAAGTGCGGTTGTGAGATGCAGACAATACTATATGGGGGAAGGTGGTGGCTTCCCCCGAGTTCGGGCTATGGTGAGTCAAGTGAGTCCAAGGTTCCCCGTGGCTTGTCTTAGCACCAAGGGTGCTCCAGAATGCAAACTAACCAACTTGTTGGTTGGTTTGATGCAGGTTCTAGTGAGTGAATAGCTTGTCCCTCTTCCTAGTCCAATCCTGGAGCTTCAACACGCCCTTCTACCCCTTCTAACGTTGAGAGTTGGGAGCGTGCCCCAAGTCCCTCTCAATTCCGCAACTTGAGTAACCTAGTCCTAACTTGGGACTAATTAGGGACTTGGTAGGGACTTGGGAGCGCGTCAAAAAGCTTGGGAACACATAGAGAAAAAATGGTGTGAGTTCAACATTGAACCAAGACATTTGAAACTTGGTCTTGCAACAATTGGTGTCAATCCCTATTCCCATTTTAGTTCCAAGTACTCAACATGGCTTATTTGTTTTGTGAACTATAATTTGGCACTAAACCTTTCCACCAAAAGAACATTTGTCATGCTCAACTTTATTGTCCCCAACAAAGGGCAAGTGAAGAATATGGATGTATATTTGAAACCATTGTTTGATGAGTTAAAAATATTGTGGAATGAATGGGTGTTTTGTACAAGACATGTCAAAACCCAACATGGATGAATTTCAAGTTAAGGCCATCCTTGTGTGGACAATACATGACTATCTTGGACTTGGGTTTTGTTCAAGTATTTCACACTCCATACATTTGCAACAGTATGAGTTTCAAAATCTTCAATCCTAAAGTCATAAGGTCCTACTATTTGAAAATATAATGCAAGAATTTGAAATCCCAGCTTCAACCCTAAGACCTTAAATGCAAAAATGTTGAACCTTAGCAAAAATCTTCATAGGTAAGATCATAGGATTTCAAAACCCTATATCTTAAGATTCTACTCCTTGGAAAGTCAATGAGAAAATATGAAAGATTTGTAGCCTTTAACCCCAACACCCTAAATGCAAAAATGTTGACCATAGGAAGAATCTTCAAACATAAAATTGTTAACAAATAGGATATCTATTCAAATGTAAACATAAATTTTTATTGAAAGGAAATTGCAACATGATGTTCATAATACGAAACATAACATCAAGAACTCTTTAAGGTTTTTGTCACATGAAATACACAAACTTGTGTAATGAAGAAAAAAAAACTAAACCATCAACACCAAGGTATTTAACTAAAAGACCAAACCACAAATAACTAAACTAATATAAGTAAAGAAAGTAATTCAACCTTGTGAAAGTAACCTAGTTACTTTTCTACTTTAGTAACTAATGAAACCTAACTAGTTGAGCTTGAATTCTCAACACTCCCCCTCAAGCTCAAATCCATTTCTAGTACACCAAACATTTTTCTAAATTTCCTTAACTTGTCTATACCTAAAGCCTTTGTGAAAATGTTAGCAACTTGATTTTCGGTATTAACATGAATAAGATTAATTTCTTTTGCTAAATTTTTTTCTTTAATAAAGTGGTAGTGCACCTCAATGTGCTTTGTCTTAGCATGATAGACCGGGTTGTTAGCAAGTAGTATGCTACTAATGTTATCACAATAAATGACAACATGAGTATCCATTAACTGTCCCAAATGTAATAGTAGTTTTTGTAACCAAACTACTTCACACGCAACAATTGCTGCACCTTTGTATTATGCTTCCGTGCTTGATAGTGCAACTATTAGTTATTTCTTATTGTTCCAACTAACATCACCACTTCCAAAAAAAAACATGAAACCACTAGTCGATCTTCTATCTGAAACAATGTTAGCCCAATCAGCATCCGTGTATCCATGTATTTGTAATTGGCACTTAGCTTCATAAAAAATTCCACATTGTAATGTATGTTTTATGTACCTCAAATATGCGCCTCATTGCATCCAAATGTGGCTTTCGTGGTGTTTGCATGAATTGATTCACCACTCCAGCTGCATAATTCAAATCTAGCCTTGTGATGGTCATGTAAATCAAACTTCTCACTATGCGTTATACATAGTGGGATCCTCCACAAGGTCTCCTTCACCTGCACTTAACTTCACATTTTGCTTCAATGGAATTGAAATGGGTTTGAAACCCGTCATCCCATATTCGATCAATTTGTTCAAGGCATATTGCCTTTGTAGTAAGCATATCCCTTTAGGGGACTGGATTACTTCAATGCCGAAGAAGTAACGCAACTCTCCCAAATCCTTCATCTCAAACTTTTGCTTCAAAAACTTCTTCAAATCAAAGATGTCTACATCACTATCTTTTGTGATAATCAAGTCATCAACATAGATGACCATGATTACAATCCCATGATTTGTTTTTTTCACATATAGTGAAAAATCTACATTGGATGTTTGAAATCCACTTGTGAAAAATATTGACCTATCTTGTCTGACCAAGCTCTAGGTGTTTGCTTCAAGTCGTACAAAGCTTTCTTCAACCTACAAACCAAATTAGGATGTGTTTGGTCCACATAACCTAGTGGTTGCTCCATGTACACTTCTTCATGTAAATCTCCATGAAAAAAAACATTATTTACATCCATTTGATGTAAAGACCATCCATTTGCTGCTGTCATAGTAGTGATTGCTCTTACAGTTGTCATTTTGGCAATTGGACTATAGGTTTCTTCATAGTCTATGCCATAAGTTTGGGCATAACCTTTGGCAACCAACCTTGCTTTGTATTTGCTCACAAATCCATCTACATTGTGTTTAACTCTGGACACCCATTTACACCTAATTGTTTTTTTATCCTCTGGTAAAGCTACCAATTCCCAAATAGCATTAACATCCAAAGCTACCATCTTTTCATCCATGGCATTGTTCCATTTAGGGTTTCCAACTACTTGTTCAAAACAAGGGGGTTTAACCTCTTGTATAACTCTCACCGTGTATGTGTAATGATGAGCTACAAAGCCATCATATGTGAGTTTTTGTACAAGGTACTTGACTCGTGTGGATCTTTGTACTCCATTGTTGTTGTCAGGTGTTTTCAAAACTTTCTTCGCCATCCGAGCTCCAAGAGTAATAACTGAAGGGATTGTTGATTCTTTACCCACATTTTTCTCTGAATCATTTGACTCATCATCTACATGAAAATTTCTAAATGATGTTTGAGAGCTACCATGTATAATGTTTGAGGATCTTAATTTTCCTTTCCATGGAGTGTTATTGGACCCACTAATTGAAGACTTTTGTGGTCCACTAATTAATTGTGATTCTTGTTCCACATTTGATGAAACATCACCATTTCTAGCTTCTCCATCTTCTGCTACCTTCAGTGGTGAGTACCAGCTAACCATCTTATTAAACACAACATCTCTACTTACTTGCAACTTCCGAGTGGAAGAATTAAAACATCTATATCCTTTTTGTTCTAAGGAATATCCAATGAAGATACACTTCTCAGTTTTTGGGTCTAATTTTGATCTCTTCTCCTCAGGAACATGCATATATGCAATGCAACCAAACACTCTGAGGTGTGAAACATTTAGTTTCTTGCTTGTGAATTTTTTTTTAGGTGTCATGTTATGAACTGTCGTTGTGGGTGTTCGATTCATGATATAAACTATAGTTGTTATCGCTTCATCCCAAAAGTAATTTGGCAAATTTTTCTCATTCAAGATGACACGTGCTATTTCTATAATGTGCCTATTTTTCCTTTCAATAACTCCATTATGCTATGGGGAATAATTACATGAGTACTTCCTTTGAATTCCATGCTCTTTCAAGTACTCACTGAATTCATTTGAAAAATATTCTCCCCTTCCATGGGACCTTAGGCTCTTGATGCTCACACCTTTCTCCTCCACCATTGCTTTGAAATTCAAAAAATGTTGAAACACTTCACCTTTGTGTTTCATGAAGTAAACCCACACCTTCCTTGTGTGGTCATCAATGAAACTCACGTAGTTCTTGCATCCTCCAATGGATTCTGTCTTTGTGGTCCACACATCTGAGTGGATCATTTCCAAAGGTTTGGAACTTACATGAGTTGTTTGTGCTAGGAATGGATGCCTAGCTTGCTTCCCCAATTGGCATGCTTCATAAACTTCTGACATCACCTCTTTTGTTCCAAATTTGGGAAGGCTTCCAACAAGATTCTGTATTTCCATCAGCTTAAGACATTGGAGATTAACATGGCTAACTCGCTTGTGCCAAATTCCAATGTCTCCAACTCTTTTTCCATGTGTGAATAACATGAAATTCACCTCAGGCATGTTCACATCCAAGGTGAACAGTTGTCCATTCCTTTCCGCTTTTGCAATCAATTTGCTTTGGTTCTTCATGTCTTCCACAAAACATCCATTTGGGTTAAATGTCACATGTAAACCTTGTTCCACCATTTGGCCTACGGAGACCAATTTTTTTCTTCTTATGGTTGAAACATGAAATACACCTTCAGGTACTTTGTTTACCCATCTTGCATGGACAATGGCACCTTGTTAATATGTGTGATGGGATGTGTAGTGTCATCACCAGTTTCCACAAACCCTGGTGTTTTCAAATCCTTTGCGTCTCTAAACCATTCTCCATGATTAGTCATGTGGTTTGAAGCTCCAAAATCCACATACCAGACATTGTTGTCTGATACACCTCCTATCATTGAATTTGCCATGTGCTGCATCACAAACAATTGTTCATCACCTTGATTGATAGTCGATGCATAGTTCCCTTGTTGCAACTTTCCATTTCGTGCATCATGTTCCTTTTTATAGCAGTTCTTCGCCATGTGCCCATGTTTCTCGCGGTAGTAGCAATTTGAATTGCTATTTGGTTGTTAACTTCGATGACTTCCACCATAACCTCCACGACTTCTTCGACTTCCTTTTCCTCTAAAGTTTCCTCGTCCACCTCCATGAGCTTGACCTTCATGTTGATGATGTCCACCATGCAAACTTCCATGTTTACCTCGAAATGAAATTTTACCACCTTTACCTTTACCTTTATTAGTATTTGAATAAAATGCATTTTCTTGTGATCCTCCATTGGATGAAGTACCAACAATTCTCATCACTTCACTCATAAGTAGTGTTATTAAGTCTTGGAAATCAGGAAATGTTTTTCAAATTGTAATTGAAGTATGAAACTGGCTATAGTCTTTTCCAAGTTCATTGAAGGTGACGGCCACAAAATCTTCATCATCTACAAAGGCTCTTATAGATGGAAGAGCATCTGCAAGGTTTTTCACCTTTGTAGAATAGTCACTAATGTTCATCTTGTTTTTCTGTAGATTATGCAACTTTTGCTTAAGCTGCATTTTGCGGGCTTGTGTATTAGTGTTATACATTTTCACCAATGTATCGCAAGCTTGCTTGGGTGATTTTGCATCTTGAATATGCACAATCATGGAATCGGACACACTCACAGAAATCCAATATAAGACTTTCCTTGTTTTTTCATGCCAAGTTTTATTGACTTGAATTTGTTATTGTGTTGGGTTTTCTGGGAGAGGAGGTTCTTTCTCATCACCAATTATGAATTCCCAGTAGCCTTTCCCCATCAAGAAATTCATAATCCTAAACTTCCACACTTGGAAATTGTTCTTGTCTAATTTCTCAATTGTAATTTGAGAAAAACCGTTCGCCATCTCTCAAGGCAACACTTAATGTCTTCTTGGGGTTTCACAAATGATTTTAATTCCTTCCTTGGGTTTCTAAGATTGGGATTAAGGTTTTCCTCCTTTAGGTTTATAGGATTAAGGTTAGGGTTAAGGTTAAGGTTGAATAAGATGGACCTTGCATATGTATGTATGTCTTGAATATTATACGAAATTATATACTATACATAGGTTTTACATATATGTACGTATCTTGTATAATATTTCGTATGGTATTAAATACATGATTACATACCACACTTTTGTATGAAGGTGTTGATAATGTATTTGCACTTCCCAATCTTCAAACTCCTTCCTTCAAGTTCTCCCAAGTTGTATTTGCTCCACTTTAAAAAATTGTTTTGATGTCTTCTCAAAGCAAACTTCTGTCACAGTAACTTTGCAAAGCTACACCGCTCAGATATGACCTTGGATCAATCTGAAATTTTAGTGAAACATGAACAACTATGTCTACTACCTTTTCTCAAAATTTCAGCTCATTTAACTTCATAAAATGAAAGATCTTGCTACTTCCTTGATGTCACCTCAAACTGGGACTTGAACACAAAATGACTTACAACTTGCCCTTAGCAACTCCAAACTCCTTGAAATTTTGGGAGACACATTATATATATGTCTTCTATATCTACTCAAAATTTTAGTTCTATTGATGATGACCACAAAGAGTTATCACTTTCAAAAGGAACTAACTTCAAAATTAAAACTAAAATTGAAACTTTAAATGCTTGGATCTCTTTCAATACAGATCCAAATGACATGAAATTTCTTTCACATATATATTCCTTTCTGATCTATATGATCCCAAAACTACAGATCCAAAAAAGCTCAAACAAAGGAGATATGACCAAAAAACCAAATCTGGCACAAAGTTTTCAAAGGCTCATAATTCTCACAAAACATATCTTTTTCTTTTGAAAATTTGAGAATATAAGCGTCTTATAGTCTTCTATAATCTCTCTAAGTTTCACTCCAAAATCTTTTCATAATAGATCTAGATCTATATTTTAAAATCTGACTTCTACAACCTTGATATGTTGATCTCCTCTCCTCTCACCTCTTTTCTTTTCTTTCTCTTCACATTCTTTCCTTTCCCCGTTTCTCTTTTGCATTTGACAAACTCCTATGATATTATTAGAGATTCTCAAGCTTTAATTCTAGAAACTTTCTAGTTCTAGATCTCTTTCAACTTTCTCATTTAATAACCTAAGCTCTGATACCATGTTAACAAATAAGATATCTACTCAAGTGCAAACATAACTTTTTATTGAAAGGAAACTACAACATGATGTTCACAACACAAAACATAACATCAAAAACTCTTCGAGGTTCTTGTCACATGAAATATACAAACTTGTGTATTGAAGAAAAGAGGGCCAAACCATCAACACCAAGGTATTTAACTAAAAGACCAAACCACAAATAACCAAACTAATATAAGTAAAGAAAGTAATTCAACCTTGTGAAAATAACCTAGTTACTTTCCTACTCTAGTAACTAATGAAACCTAATTAGTTAAGCTTGAATTCTCAACAAAGATCCTAGGATTTCAAAAATCTACTTGATTTTAAGATTGTGGTCCTTGAAGACCTTGGTGCAATTTTTTTGAAGTGATTAAGATCATAGAATTAAAATCTTAGGATTTTAAAGGCCAAATGTTTTTCAAAAACTTTTCAATTTTGTTTTTTATTTTGCAATCTTGTAGACCAAGGGCAAATTAACATGTTTTTTATGCATGCAAGACATGGATGCAAATATTCCAAAGACTTGAAAAAAAATTTCTTTGATGAATACAATAGATTTTTATTGATGGATCATCCATTCAAAGATGAATCAAAACACTTATTCAATGGCCTTGAGGAAAGTTGTCCACCACCATCACAGATTAGCAAAAATGTGAGTAGCCCTATAGAGGAAAGTAGTTGAAATTCATGAAAATCGGACATTATAGGTTCTAGAGTTAGGGGATCCAATCATAGATCTTGTTTTAGGTATGAAGAGATTTTATGGATTTCATACCTTAGATTATTGGCCATGGTTGATCATCTACCATCTCCTTGATCCATGCACATTGTGAAAAATGTGTGCAAATCATTGTTAAATCACATCTTGGGGAAGAAATATACATGCATCTAGAGTGGATTTGGTTGCATCTAACACAAAAAAAATTCTTTGGACATTTCAACCCAATGTCCAAAGCAAGATGGTATATTAAGTTGCTCCTTCCACTTTGCAAAAAAAAAAAACAAAAGATGTTTCTAGACACTTTTAAATCCATTAAGACACCCACAAGGTTTGGTGCAACCTTGCACAATGCATTCAACAAAAAAGATTGTTTTTTCAAGTTTGAAATCACATGACTTCTACAACATTCCTCATTACCATTTGCCTATTTCTATTCAAGGTTTGATGACACAAGGGGTGAAGGAATCCATTTACATGTTGGCATGCGCCATTTGTTGGATTTGCTCCAAGGATGTAAATAGAAGGAAATTTGCCATCATGGAAAAATAAATGCATGTGGTGATGGCTTTCTTGCAAATGCAATTTATGAAATCATTATTTGATAACCAAAAAATTTGTTGATTCATTTAGTGCAAGAAGTGAAACTAGTTGGACTAGTACAAGCTTGATGTATGTTTTTCATGGAAAGGTACTTAAAGACATTGAAGGAATTTGTTGGGCAAAAGCACGTCTAGAAGGTAACATGGTTGAAGGTTACCTTGTGCAAGAACCCATGCGTTTATGCCATGACATCATTGGGGACTTGGATGTTTATGTTCCTCAAGCTTAGAAAGATTATCAAGATCTGCACACAATCGGTAATTTTTCCTATTTGTAAATCCCATGCCAATTTAATTCCTAGTTTGTTCACTTATTTGAATTCCTTCTCCTCCATTCCTTTTAATGAAATCAAGGGCTCTCTTGCTAATGGTGTTCCAAAGATAGATAAAAGGATTAAACAAATGATATATCTTTTTTCTTGTGGGATGAAGGTTCTTACTCATGATTATTTTTAAATTTGGTGATTGATTTTAATTAGCAATATCATGTGTAATTTCACCTATCTCAATGCTTTGATATGGTGTGTGGTTGAATGTAGAGAATTTCAATTTGGAAGGTTTTTTTTGAGTTTTTAACTTTTAAGTTGTTTTTAAACTTTTGCCAAAAAAATGGTTATTTGCAAACTTTCATATGAAAATCAGTTTCATAACTTTGAAAAGATATCATTCTAAAGATTGGTTTAAGAATTTATTAAGGTTTAGGGTTGTGTTTAGACGTGTAGCCTTTTAATGTCCTCATCAATGTTGAAAGGGATGTTTTTGTTTGTGAGTTCTTAAATAATTATTGTAACATGTTGTACAAACCCCTTATATTCAAATGTAATTTTGTTGCCAAATTACTTGATCTTTTTTTTCATATTCTAACAAAATACTTTGGGAGGTGATAGGCCAAATTTTGCAAGGCCATGGCAAGGTGAAGAAATTCCCAAGACTTAAAGACATAACATAACATCAATTGAACATATTTTTTTTTCAAAATTCATAACAAATGGAAAAGTGGGTGGAAAGTTACAATGAAGTTAAAAAGATGAATGAAGATGATAAGAAGTGATGGAGGATTGATTAAAGGATGTGAATGAGTAGGAATATGATATTTTAAGTGAGATGTTGTTCATTTACGATCATTTGAAAAATAAAGATTCATAGTAAAAAAAAACCTTGGGAAAACATATGCAAATTGTCAAGTAATGTCCATGTCTATGGATTACAAATGTTTAAGATGAAACAAATATTAAATAGATTAGGCCTAAAATTGGAAGGAATTATTCTTGTAGTTGGTTGCGAATATGAAGTGTGAGCATATTCTACAATGTGGCATTTGGTTGGCATTTTCAAATTGAAGCAATTGATGCAAAAAAATGTACATGTGATTTTGGTATCAAATGTAGGTTTTAGGATGTTGATTATGTTGGTATATTGGAGGAAATCATTGAAGTCAAATTTAGAAGCCTTGCAAGGGAGGTTGTTTTCAAGATTTGTTGGTTCAAACTTAAGGTGAAATGGGATGATTGTTTATTTCCATTGGTTGATGTAATTTAAGTTTTTTGAGCCAATCATTTGATAGACCGACCATTTTCATTCCTAAGAAAATGTGGAGCAAATTGTTTTTGCCCCAAATTCTTTGAATTCGAACTGGAAGTTTGTCTTTCAAGACTATGTTAGGGAATTCATGTTATTTGACAACATCAAACCCATGGATTAAGATAATGGGAGACATGTGGTTGGATTGTTTGTTGGAAAAATCATTATGAGTCCTTCCCCTCCTAATGGTAGCAACGATGAGGATCATAATAATTGTGAAAAATCTAGTGATGAATCTACTAATGAAACAACCTCAAGCTTGTTTGTACAAGAATATTGGTTAGACAACCATGAAGATTTTGATTATGATACACAAAAAACTTGACATATGGGAGATTTGCTTTCCCATGGCGACTTGCCATTCCAAGTGACAATTAGGTCCCCATAACATTTTTTTGAAGTTTTCTACAATATGTCGTTTTGTGGTAACGAATTGGTATTGGTGTAGGGAAAAATATAAAAGAGGTAGATATGAAACATATGTGGACTAAAACCTAGACACATACACCTTACAAAATTCATGATGTCTACTAATGAGAGATAGACATAGGGTTTTAGAATAGAAGAAATATTCTAGTAGGGATTATGATGCAAAATGGCCAAGTCAAGATCATCTAATGGTGAGTTCACAATTGTTTCCTTGGGTTAGTTTGCGTTTTCGTATGGGTTGTAAGTAATTTCACTTCCAATGCAAGCTCATTCTCAAACATGCTTGTATGATCTTACCAATATGGAATTGGATAGTGGTAGCAACAAGGGATGTCCCCTTTATATCACCCTTATATGTTGTATCCTCAGAAGCATGGACCCATGTCACAAGCAATTTCAATACACAATAAGTACATAGAGGGCTTGTAAGTCATGATTTGCATTGCATTCTTTTCCAATTTTTCTTTTAAGCAGTCAATGTAATATGACCATTTGGAAGTTTCACCTTTGGAAGTTGTTTTATTGTTTTTCTTTTGTTGACAAAAGGTGACAAATATGTCTTTCATTGGGGATGATGTATACTATACTTCCATGTTACACGACCTTTGTGATGTTTGTTTCTCAATGCATTAGATTGTTTTACATTATATTCTTTTACATATGCCAAGTCAAAAGCATGGTTGTCTCAAAATGCATGTCATTCTTATTCTTATCTCTCGACTAAAACATTTTTTGGATGCAAGGTGTAGGGGTTTACATTGTTTATTGTGTAATATTGTACATTTTGGTTTGGATTCTAGAAGATTGTGAGGGGAAAATCTAATGATGGGAAATTAATCATAGCAGATAAAAATTTGTTAGCTAGATCCAAATTGTTGACGACTAGGATTCATGTCATCCCCATGTTTGTTAGCATTCACATATCTATGTTTTTTTTTCTATTGGAACTCATCATTGAGCAATTAATTATCATTGCAAAATGTTGTGCATGTTATTTGTATGTGTTTACAATCAGCATCAACTAGAATCAACATTGAAACTCAAGACAAGAATAGGGCATTTGCATTCAGATGTTGGAATTCCAAAGCTCATATGCTAAGGGCAAACCTAAAAATAACTTTTAAACCTTAGGCTAGCCATTGGATAGTCAACAAACAACATTGACAAAAAATGCAACTTTAGCTCAAGACTCATGCTTTTTCTAGCATCATTTTTTGGAGAAATTATGTTTTAAATAAAGAGGAAAGAGAAGGGTTCATAAGTACCAACAATGCAAAGTCTAATGTTCATCTTCCTCACTTAATTACCCCTTTTGAGCTCAAGACTTGACCATTTTCATTTGCAAATAGTCTCATAAAAAGATATAAACTAAAAAACACAAAAATAAAACATATTAGACAGAAGATCAAATAGAATATTTTTGAGAACATTTGGTTTTACATAGTAGACATATAATTAAATAAAGAAAATTTTGAATGCATTTGGTTTTATAGACCATACATAAAACTAAGTGAAGCAAATTTGAAAGCATTTGGTTTTACAAACTAAACATAAAATTAAATAAAGCAAAATTTGAAAGCATTTAGTTTTATAGACTAGAAAAAGGACTAAAAAAAGCAAATTTTGAGAGGATTTGGTTTTATAGATTAGACAAAGGTTCACACAAATTCAATTCTGAGAGCATTTGGTTTTCAACAAATGCATGCAAAGAAATAAAAAATTATTCTTCAATCTTGAAAATAATTGTCAAGTTCAATATTCTATGCAAATTGAATTTTTTTGTTTTTTACCAAATTTTTTTTGTGTGAAAGAGTAAAGAAGAATTGTAATGTGGTTCAAGTGTGATTCAATTTCAGGTTGTTTTGTTTTTTTTACATGGGCCTTGATCTAATTCTACAAAAAGGGAAAAACAAATAACTATTACTGCCTTGAGGCTTTCTATTTATCTCTCATCATCAAATCATGTGTGTGGTGTGCAAACATTTGTTAGTTTTTCTTTTGTAATTTTTTTTCTTTTTAGGAGACCCCAGAATTGTTGCAAGGTGTTGTTGTTTGAATTGATTTTAATTTTTTTTTTTTTTCATTTTGATAATTCTTTATTGAGAAAGAAAGAGCAAGGAAGGAGAAGTTCTAATAAATTTTTCAGATGAACAAGAAAACAAGGTTTCGTTCAACAAACTTTTGCATGTTTTCCATTATGCAAAGTGCTTAACAATTTCTCTTCTAGATTTACATTTATGATATTTTCAATTGCTTGTTCTATGTTTATATTTTTCCATGTTTAGGGATGGACTTTGGCCTTTTGGAATGTTTTTTAGAATGCATAATGTTTTGCACCAACTAATGCCATGAATCAAGCAAGGAGACAAAGAGGGGGAGGAGTGGTTGTGGACACGTTATAACAGAGCTCTAGCAATGGCGATCACATTGTTTGTGCACTCTTTTCATCCTTCTTTGCATGTAATTTTTTTGTTTCCTTTCTTTTACTGCTTTTCTTGCCTTGCCAATTTTTTTTTAGTTTCACAACCATTTGCATTATTACCATTTCCTTTTAGTTTTTCTTTTTTCTACTATTCTTTATGTTTTTTTTTTCTTCAAGCATCTCTTTTTAGTGCATTGTCTAGCTTTCAACTAGTGCCAAATTTGTGGAAGTGGATTGCATTGTGGTGGAACAAAAATTGAAAATGATGATAACACCTTATGAGGTTTTGCACTAGCATTTCAAAAGCAATTGTAGATTGCCGATATATCAAAGGCTAACCAGGGTGGGTTGGAACACATTAAGGATCATAAATTTGTGTGAGGTTGGATCAACACATGTCATTCGTAAATTTTTTTTGCTTTTATTAAGGTTGAGGACGTTGAGGCTTCTCATCTTATTAACATGAATTAAAGGTTGTGTTTTGGCATAAATGTTTTTGGAATTCATGCAAATGCTTTTGGATTTTCTTGTCCAACCAGCCATTATTTTTAACTTATGCATCCTCTTTGTAAATCTTCATAAAGTGAAAGTTGTTTTATAGATGACCATTGCAAGCAAAGGAAGGAGTCCATTTATAATATTTACAAATTAAAAGGAGGTGAAATTAGGAGTTTATTGGAAAAAAATTCCCCTCTTTATGTCTATATGAAGTCTATGGCCATGAGGCTATGGTAAGGAAAATCTATTGAGTATAGTCTCTATGTATTATACACCCATTAATTATCAAGGAGGATCTTGTACCATGTTGGATGTAAGTTTTTTTGAACTAGTAGTATCCATGTGTGACAAATGTTATTACATTTTTAGTTGGCCTTGAACAAGATTGTGTGAATATCTCATCACAAGTTGTCATCCTCCTTGTGTTTAGATGCTATGAAGTCGAAATGGAAAGTTCTAGTAGATCTTTAACAAATTTGGCAACTTTTGCCAATTGATTTTAATTGAGCCCAATCCAATATAATTACTAGCTTTTAGGAATATGTTCCACATGCATTTGGCATTTGCAAATTAATGAAATTATAATCTAGTCTTGTAAGTTATAAATATGGATTGGAAAACAATGTTGCAATGTAAGTATGCAGGTGAATTCATGATTGCCAAGAGTTATTGGCAAGCTGTGCAATCTTGAGCTAAAAATGAAGTATTTCCAATTTCAAACAATTACATATCATAATGTTATTCCAAAGAGGTACATATGTAGTTTGAAATTAGTCTTTACAACATGTTAAAGACTCATAAGTTACCTAGGTCTCTAGTACTTTGTTTTGAACAAAAACATGATTGTCACCATGTGAGGTGAATTAACATTATCATAATCTTTGATAACAAATTGAGACAAGTTTGTTGCAAAATGAAGGATGAATCAAGTTGAGCAATCATTAAAAAATTATTTTAATTTTGTTGATAAAACAAATATTCATTACGATAAGTATTCACAATATAAGTGCTCAACAAAATTGCAATTTTTTTGGTCAAAGATGGCATGAAAATATCAATAAATAGTGTTAAAAAACCATGTAGAATTCATGCATATTGATAATGTTGTGCTAAAAAAATCATTACAATATTTGATAATAAACTGAAACAATTTTGTTGCAAAATGCATTATGAACTATGCTAAGCAATTGAAAAATGTATCACTAAATTAAATAATGTATGGAAATTCTATCACAATTTTTTGAAAAAAATTGAAAAAAGTCCAAAAAAGTTCAATCTCAACCTAGGAAAAGAGTCAATGGAAGAATTGTCACAACTCTAGTTTCAAATGTGAAAGAAATGTGTATTAAACATGTGATACATGCGTGACAATATGTGATTAAATATTGTTTCTAACATGAAACAAGCATTGTGGAATCTCACAACATTTGTAAATTAATTGTGTAGGAACACTAGCACAAATGTGTTCAAAGGATGTTGAAACAAACTTATGTTAAAAGAAGGGTAAGATAAAGATGTTGGTGATATGATGTAGTTATGTTCATATATTGGTTTTTCGACATGTTTCTTTAACATATTTTTCATGTGACTAACATGATGTTATTGCGTTAAAAATATCATGAGGTATGAATATGTTAAAAATACGTCCAAAACACAACACAAATGTGTTAAAAAAGCAGAAAATTCTTGTAGTGGAAGAGCAACAAGACTGGTGCAGGACGAAGCAGCAGCCAACCGTCACTAGTTTGAACGTCTGGTGCTAGGACCTCGGCTACCGCTCAAAGGAGCAGCTGGAGAAAGACAAGGAGGACGAAAGCCTGAGGGAGACGGAAAGAGCAGCTGCTAGGATCCGCCGCAAGCAGCTGCCTTGCTGAAACCACCGGAGGAGGAGAAGGACGAAGATTTCTGCTGGACCCTGACGTGAAGCTCCTGAGAGCATAATTTAAAGGATTATTAATCCTCTTGTGGATGGTCGCCAATCCCACTTTACATCACAAAATTGGAAAAAGAGAAGAACCTCGGTGCCTTTAGTGTGAGGAAAGGGCCTCTCTGGTCAATCAGATTCGTACAATAGGAGCCTTGGATTGTTTTCCATGGTTCTGTCTGCTGCAAACTAGCACTTAACATTTTGTAATAGGTAGCCTCATAGGCACACTTTAATGGCATTTAAGTGCCGATTTAACTCCAGGGAACTACTCTGAAATCAATTCATCCTCCAAGGCTAATTTGTAAACTAGCACTTAAATGCTCTAATACCTAACCTCATAGGCTTTTGTTTATGCGTGGAAAAAAGTTTGGATTGTTTCGTTGGGGCACCCTCATCTGGCACACATTGAACACGCTCCTTTTCTTGCATGATTTTTATAAAATAATAAAGCAATTTTTATAATTTTTTTTTCCAATTTTGGGATGCAGCCAAAATGTTGATTATAAGGAAATTTTAAATGGCCATAAACAAGAAATAAAGGTACTACTTTCTAAGAATCGTTTTATATTTTGGGCTACCTACTAGAAACTAGTAAAGATATCTGAGATTTTAATAATGAGTTATTTTTTGAATTTTGGTGATTAAGTGCCTCATAAAAAACTTAAAAAAAAAATTCTGTTTTTTATTTTGCTGAAAAAGAAAATGCTGTAAGTGTGCTTATAAAGTGCTGTTTTTTTTGATGGGAAATAAGATAAGGTGGTTCATCTAATGATTTGGCTAAATTAATTTGCAATGGTGAAAAAGAGGAGGCACCTTACAATCCATGAGTTGAGGAACCTTAAGGCAATCGACCTTATGAGGAAAACCCTTTGAACCTTATGTGGGACCCTTGAGGAACCCTCCTTAAGGTGCTGTCTGTGCAATGCTGACCCATAAGGTCCTAGATTTTATAATATGAAAAAATATATAGGTCTTTACACTAGAGTTCCCTGTTCACTAACCTATCAACCCCACTTTTAAAGCCTAGCAATTCATCCCAAAAAGAAGATTTTTAAAGGACACCAAGCCCAGTAGCCCTTAACTAAGGGCAGGACACCAGGCCCAATGAGTCCTTAACCCCTTGAAGGACACCCAGCCCCAACAGTCCTTAATCTAGAAGGACACTAAGGTCAACAGCCCTTAAACTAAGGGGCAAATTAAAATCCGGTCCCGAAATCATGGACAACAATGAATTTGTGCGCAGATCGTTATCTAGTACGATATACACCTTCATGGATGATTGAATTTTGTTCTTGTTGATGGATGAAGACTACGAAGCACGCTACCTCCCTGCCATCTCCGCGGGTATAAATAGGGGCTGTGGCGAGAGCTTTGGGTTGCTGCTGCTGCTAGTTGCAGAGTGTTTCCGCTGCGCTCTCTGTAGCAGAGACGTGTGTGTGTGTGGCTGTAGTGAGCGGGCTGAACATAAAAACAAGCGCAAACAAAGAAGCGTTGCTATTGCGGCATCGGTCAGAAGCCAGGCCAAGCCGACGAGCGATCTAAAAAAGTCGAGGGGAAAAATACCGCAAAAAAAGCCAAACCCTAGAAGAGAAGTCTCCCATTATATTCTCAATAGAAAGCGAGGGAGTAGTGGGAGTTTGGTAGTTGTTGGTCGTTGGTGTTGCAGTGAAGGAGCAAAGATGTATGGGGGTGATGAAGAGGAATACGACGAGGAAGATGAAGAAGTCACGCAGGAGGATGCCTGGGCTGTTATCAGTGCTTATTTTGAGGAAAAGGGTTTGGTGCGGCAGCAGCTGGATTCTTTCGATGAGTTCATACAGAATACCATGCAAGAAATCGTTGACGAATCTGCGGATATCGAGATTCGGCCCGAGTCTCAGCATAATCCAGGCCGCAACACGGAGACTGGTGATGTAAGCTACTTTCTTCTTCTTTTTCTTCATCGTCATCTACTTCTTCTTCTTCGCGCAGGAACGTTGTTCACTTTTGCTGCCGAGTGGAGGAAGGTGGTGATGATGTTGATAAGAAGTTAGTTGAATCCTCGAATCAGCCTGTTGCTATAATCGACAACTCTCTTTTTCTGTATTTTCTTTGTCGCATAGCAGGTTTGAGTTTGGTGAGTGATTAGGGTTTGTTGGTAGTTTTCGCTTGCAGTGCACTCTGGTCCCTCTCCTCCCGTTCCATGTCGTTTCTACATGGTTACAGTCACTCCTCTTGGAACAGTTTTTGGTGATGGTCTGAGAAAATATGCTAGCTCCCTCAATATGTCCTTTGTTTGGTGAACCTTCTAGGCCAAGCAGTGATACAATATGGTGACAGACAAACTCTCCAGTAATGTGGCATTGAGTTTATTGATAATACGTACTTAGTCAGTAGCCTTGTCAGCCATGAAGCTCACAGTAGTGGTACTGAAGGCAGTGACAGGATTTTAGGGTTTAGTGTCAGGCTCATCTGCAGTTTCTGAATGCCTTTCCTTCATTGAGTTATAGTTCCTTTTGTCTGGTCATCCATTCAGGGTGTCAATTGTATTGAGATTTGAGCTTTTTCCAATGTGAAAGACCATGTCCTCTTTGCACTTTTTGTGACCAATGACTGTCTGTACATACCTGTAGCCAAGCTCCAAAAAAGTAGAAGGTTGCTGAGTTCAATGTGAATTCAACTTTATCATGACTGGAATTTGTGTCTATTTGCTAGGTTACATACAAGATCAACTTTGGGCAAATCTATCTCAGCAAACCAATGATGACAGAGTCAGATGGAGAAACAGCAACCCTCTTTCCTAAAGCTGCACGGCTTCGTAATCTCACATACTCTGCCCCACTGTATGTGGATGTGACCAAGTATGTAACCAGGAAGAATGATGATGGAGAGGATGAGATGGAGCAGGAAGATATGCCTAAAGTTTACATTGGCAAGGTTCGGGACAGATTTCTCGGTAGTCCTATCAGTGTGGTCTGCTGACAGATTAGGATGCTCCTAACTTGCTGTATTGTTGTTGCCAGCTCAAGTAGTTGATTGGTCTTGCTTGTTTTAGAGTACTTATGATTAGATTGGCTTTAAGGGAGCTTCCATGCAAACTGTGATGATGATAGAAATTGCAAAGGATGTAAGGACTTAATGCTTATGTCCTTTTATGATTGGTTTACACTTTGGTGTTTTGGATGTGAATCAACATGATCTTTTGCAGTTGTCTTTCTTTAAGATATAGCTTGGAGTGGTGCTGGCAGGTGCCTATTATGCTTCGGTCAAGCTACTGCACTTTGTATCAGAATTCTGACAAAGATCTGACAGAGCTAGGGGAGTGCCCTTATGATCAAGGGGGTTATTTTATCATCAATGGTAGTGAGAAGGTGCTTATTGCACAGGAGAAAATGAGTACAAACCATGTGTATGTGTTCAAGAAGAGACAACCCAACAAGTATGCTTATGTTGCTGAAGTTCGGTCTATGGCTGAGACACAGAACAGGCCTGCAAGCAGCATGTTTGTTCGAATGCTCTCCAGAGCTGGTGCCAAAGGGGTCAGTTCTCCTCAATCCGTGTAGTGAAGATGGTAGAAGCAACAGACATTGAAGGAACCCTGTTGGGCATTGTTGTGCATGGCATAAGCATAGGTTTTGTTTTGTGGTTTTGTAATAATCTCATCATGCAGTTCCATAGGTCTCTTAACCAGCATTTGTGAACACTGAGATATGTGACTTTGGTCAGTAAGAGTTGCTTGTGCAGTTTCTCTGTATGCAAAAAAACAGCCTCCAGGTGTTCTTGAGTAAAAAAGCATGTTGTAGATGCTCAAAATTGTAATTAGGGGTACATTCAGGTTAAATAGGTGCCAATGACTCTACCAATCTGGAAATAGGCTTTTGGGATGAGGTCTTTACATGGTCAGTTTGGGGTAAGTGCGAACAGTTTGCTGAATGATCTTTCATGTGTGGCAGCCATCCTGGTAATTTGTAGAGACATTTCACGGCTTGTGGTTTTAGAGTATATAAACTTTGTGAAGATGGTAAATGATTACACCTGTGAAGTTTTTATTCTGTTCAGGGATCTTCAGGGCAATATATACGGGCAACCCTGCCATACATACGCACAGAGATTCCAATTATAGTGGTATTCCGAGCATTAGGTTTTGTGGCAGACAAGGACATATTGGAGCACATATGTTATGATTTCAATGATACAGCTATGATGGAACTATTGCGGCCATCTTTGGAGGAGGCCTTTGTAATACAGAATCAGCAGGTATTACATGAAATAGTGAACCATGCATTGTTTCTTCAGGTTACATCCAGCTGTTACTCAGTGTCTGTGTGCTGTGTAAGTCAGAGAGGGTGCAAAAGTGTTCAATTCAGTGTTTTCTTGATTCCTGTTCAGGTCGCACTTGACTACATTGGCAAGCGAGGGTCTACTGTTGGGGTTACAAGGGAGAAACGTATCAAGTGAGTGCACAGTTTAGGAGTGTTTCACGTTTTCATGCACCTGTACTACCTGCAATTACATGTAGGGGTTCCCTTTGAGGAGTTGCTTGGAGGAGGTGCTTGTGATATGTGTGTGTCATGAGCCATACAACTAGAATGCCATTCTGTCTGGTCAGGAATGTGGTATCACTGTTTGCTAGAAACTTGAATGTATCAAGGTCATCTTGTTGGTTAGGGATCTTCAAGGTGAATTTGTCTTTACTTGACATCAAGAGGTTTGTTGTGATTGCAGGTACGCGAAAGAGATTCTGCAAAAGGAGATGCTCCCTCATGTTGGAATTGGGGAGTTTTGTGAGACTAAGAAAGCATATTTCTTTGGGTATGTGTTCCTTGGCCAAAGCTGAAAGTATCTGTCGCAAACTTTTAATCTTGTTAATGAATGTCCAGTCCAACATTTTGGTCTTTCCATTGCTGGTATGGTCAGGTACATTATACACCGACTGCTACTATGTGCATTGGGTCGTCGAGCAGAGGATGATCGTGATCACTATGGCAACAAGCGGCTAGATCTTGCTGGCCCTCTTCTTGGAGGCCTGTTCCGCATGGTGATTTTCATACTCTTATCCCTTCATTGTCTTGTTCATTAA
>Ga0209611_10004763_pt1 | contig 23053 bp, 11 predicted proteins | sample S1TSphgellanicum_3_FD_187693 | JGI IMG/M metagenome (GOLD analysis project Ga0209611, IMG submission 187693) | Host-associated microbial communities from peat moss isolated from Minnesota, USA - S1T2_Fc - Sphagnum magellanicum MG (SPAdes) (version 2) | ecosystem: Host-associated > Plants > Peat... | reverse complement strand
GGGGGGGGGAATACATCACTTCAACAAATAAATAATTGCTAGCAACAACACAAGGCAAGGAGCAATGAGCATCAACAACATAAGGAGAGGAGAGAGCATTAGTAATGCAAGCCAAGGAATGAACAACAATAATGTAAAGTGAAGAATAAGTAATAGCAACAATGCAAGGTGACGAATGAAAAACATCAATGTAAAGTAAAGAATGAGCAATAGTAATGCAATGCGAAGAGTGAGCAATAGAAATGCAAGGCAAAAAGTGAGTAATAACAACACAAAGAAGGGTGAGATGAATACTTAGTGTGGAACAAATAACAATAATGCAAGGTGAGTAGTGAGCAACAACAATGCAAGGTGAACAATGAACAATAACAACATAAGGTAAGCAATGACATAAAGTAAGGACCAAATAGTAGCAACATAAAGCAAGGATCAAGAAGTAACAATGCAAGGTGAGGAGCAAGCAATAGACATGCAAAGCGAAGAGTAAACAACAACAAAAGAAAGGTGAGGAACAAATGTGAGAAAAAAAAAAAAAAAAACAAAAAAAAACAAAAAAACACACATTAACAAGGTTACAAAGCTTCCTAGGTCCTAGCAAGGTAAAATAGACCAAAAAAATAATCCATCCAAAATCCAATTTAAAAATGAAATAATTTTGTATATGGACACAAGAAAGTAGATTCAAAATATTTTGAAGTAAAAATATGAAAACATAGGTCATTACATTTAATTTATGGGAAGTTGGATACAAAGTTTGAACAACTTTGGAATCATAAAAATAGGTTGAAAATACATTTGAAACTAATAGGGTCAAAATGGTCTTCAAACCTATTTCATATTAAAAATTTGATATATTATGATTATAACATGCAAAATTTGTTAATACATAAGTATATTTTAGGGCCTCATTAATTTGAAAATTTTAAAAATCAATATTTCATTTATATGTACCCCATTTTGTAAGATTGAACATTTTGTGCAAGTAAAAACATTTTTTTAAATTCTACTTTATTCTATTTTGAAGATGGTGTTTTTTAACATTTTAAATATAAAATGAAAGATTATCATCATGTTAATAATTATACAAAATAAATTTTCTACTTTCAATACATTAAAAAAAATTCATGACTACTTGTTTTTTTTTTTGACATAGAAGAGTGAGCCGTCTACTTTACCTTGCTTCCACCCTCTTGATTTTTATATCCCTCTTCATTTGTGGTTTCCCCTAGTTGAACCACCGCTTTAAACCTTAAACCCTACATCATTGTTGAAATATATTAAATTGCATGATTCAAATGCATTTTCAATCAAATTAAATAGTTATTTTACCTTTAAAATATGAACGATGTGTAAATCTTGGGAAAATCTTCTAAATTGAAGTTTTTTTTTCTTCATTTGGACAGTATATGAGAAAAATAATAATAATTGAAGTTGATTTTTTTTTTAAATTTTGCAACAAACAACATAATAAATATAAATTTATTCATCACATCACATGTATCATGTCAAATGAAGTGATTATATGGCAAAAGCAATAGGTTATCACCTTTTAATCCAAGGTTCAAACTTTGTTAAAACTTTCATGTGGTCAACAATGTATGTTGATCATATAGTCAACATTGTATGTTGACTATATGTACATAAAATGATTCTTTAAATATACAAAATAAAAGTTCGAATTAATATTAAATAAATCATTAAATTATTCAAATAAATAAATAAAAATAATAAATGTCATGTGGCAATTTCTAATTTGATTAATTCCAAGTGAATTCACTTGTTCATACCGACCCATCGCCAATCACCAAGAAATGTGGTGAATTCATTAGATTTTCAATCTAATTAATTATTGATGATATCGTCTAAATGATTAATGAAACTCCTAATCCACTAAGGATGCAACTTTATTAGTGCACATTGAAATAAAAAGTTGGATGTTAACTTTCTATTTTTTATTCTTGTACTTCCTTTTCCAAGGTAATTTTGGGTTGTCTATTGTAATTTTTCTACTGCAAGAGATGCCTAAGGCCCACAAGACCCATGACCAATTTCACCATCCAATTTTCAGTTTGTTTTGGGTTTTGTTAGATAAACCCCAACTTAGTTAGCAAATGAGTGGCTAGTCAACTTTAGAGCTTTAGAGTAATCTTGGAGGAAAAGATTGTTGCCCACGATTACCTACCTGTCTACTTGTTCATGAGGATTTACTTACCTAACTATGACTACTTATTTATTTACTTGTTCACAATTACCAACCTACCTTGCAATACCTTCATTCATATACATATTGCATTTTTCTAAGTTTGTCTATATGCACTTCCAAGTTACATTCTACCTCCTCCATCACCTAACTTCACTTCCAAAGGAACACATGCACCTTCATTGCATTTTCAAGTATGTCTAGCTTGAAGTTCATCATCACTTTTTTTTTGTGTTTTTTCAAGCCTTTGTGCAAAACTTTAGAACAACCTAAAGCTTCCTCTTTGGCTTGCCCTCGTGTAAGTCATATGAGTTTCAAGGAACATTTAAAGCAACCTAGTAGGCACCTTTCCATTGTAGGTTCCATTGATGGTCCTCTCCAAGTCTAAGTTGTGGTGTGTTTTATGAAATTTTTGGTTCACCCATGGTTCATATAGTCACCATTTAAATTCCAATTTGGATTAATTAATTAATTATTTTTGCATTCCAAATTAAACATGGGAATTAATATTATTTTCACCCCACATGCTATAATCTAAATAAATTCCATGGATTTGAAAATGGAAACATAAATAAATCTAGGCCCCAACTAGCAAGTATTTTCCCTTGTGTGTATCACTAGTAAGGGTCAATAGGGTCCAAATTCTTTAAGATGTACGAAAATCTTGTCACCATGCTCAATCTTTTTTACCTAGTCATTTTACCATGTAATAACACATCTATGGAAGATTATGATGGAATCTAAAATTGTAGTGGTCTAAAATATGGTAGTTATGAAATATTTGACTATTTTTTATTCATTATTTTTTATGGGGATCTAAATATAAGGTAAAAAAGGACTAGGTCCTATTCATCTTGGGTGGCACACCTTAAATTTAAAAGAAATTGACCTGACAATTATTAATTTTTTCATCCACCAATGGAGTCTATTCCCCCCCAACAATAATATCTTCCTTATCTTTAAATTAAAATTCACTAGACTATTTATTGGTGTGGCATATGTTTTGGGTTTAAGTAGGACATGCAAAAACTAGATTTGTTTTTATGGCTTTGAACAATGACTATCAAGTTTAAACTTGTTTAAGGTGCCACGGTTGTCAATAATTTAATATTCCAAATACAAGAAAAACAAGGATTATGATGTTATACATTTTTTGTAAAAAAATTCAAGTAGACCAATTTCTTAACCTTGGGCTATGGAGGATGTTGATGTTCACCTAACTTTAGACAAACAATTTTTTCTTAAGTTGAATGTTATCCTTTTTGGGACTTGGAATGGGGTTCCATTATTTCCTACATAGGAAATTTTGGAAATTGATGTGTTGCATAATAGGGAAAAATGTATATCCATATTTATGTGTGTTGCATATTAGCCTTCTTCAATAGTGAGGATTATTTTGTTATGATTATAGGGGGTATACATGATTAATTAATGTGCATTCAACTATAGTCAATCACTAGCTTGAATAGAACATTGGACATGATTCCAATCATATTTTAATCAATTCAACTTCTATGCCTTACATTTCTACAAGTTGGGCAAAATGAACATGAATTTTATCTAGAAATTTTCCATTGTGGTGTAGTCATGATCCCCCACCAATTCAATTCTAAATTGACAAGAAATTCAACTTGTTGAAGAGTCAAAATGGAATTGTTTGGTTTTTTAAACATGTAACTCAAACTAATTTTAAAACTCCAAAATTTTATCCTCCATCAAGCCTCTTTGTCTAAGTCCTTTTCCATTCCCATGAATTTTTTTCTTCCCTCACAAAACACTTAAACTCCACCAACAAAGGGAAAAAGTTGGGTTGTTGAGTTTTTGGGGTGGTAGTTGCTCACTTTGAACCATAAACCACATGGGCTAGAGTGAACCAACACCCATTACCACACCATCCATTAAATGCCCATTTATGATTCAATTGTGATGAATTTCAACAATTGAATCAACATTTGGTTTCATCTTGGTCACCCATTATCCCATTGCAATTCATCCATGCATTCCAAAATTGTTCATACATGCATTGAATATCATTTGTGAATTTTCAATGGATGAATATTACATGAATTTTCCATTCACAAGTTTTTGTGGATGAAATTTCAAGGATGAATGATAAATTTCCATGGATGATGAAATTCACTTGATGAAATAAAATTTAGATCCATGAAATGTTATTAAAAGTTTTATGTCGTTGATGAAATATAATTCATTCACAATTTGATTTCATCCTTTATGATTCATCCAATTTCCATGGATGATGAAATTCACTTGATGAAATAAAGTTCAGATCTATGAAATGTCATTCAAAGTCTTATGTCATTGATGAAATATAATTCATTCATAATTTGATTTCATCCATTAAGATTCATCCAAATTCCATGGATGATGAAGTTCACTTGATGAAATAGGTGTTATGAATCTATCCTATCTTAAGTTTAGACCCATGAAATGTCATTAAAAGTTTTATGTCATTCATGAAAAATAACCCATTCACAATGTGATTTCATCCATGAATATTCCTCCAAATTCCATGAATGAAAATTTGTGAATTATGATTTGTGAATTTGTACTAGATTAATGATAAGACTTTAATGGATCAAATTCAAGATGAAATAAATTTGAATATGAGATATTGTCCAAAAATTTATTTCATTTTTGAAAGTTCATGTGCGTTGTCATGTTAACATCACTACTTAGTTGGTCTTTTTAAACATGAGGCAAAGGTTACCTTTATTTGTAAATTTTTTTTCACACAACCTTGTTCTGTTTTATTTTCAAAATGCAAGTAAATAAGTATTTAAAACAATGACTAAGATGTTCATATAAAAAATGATTATGGTGATATGAAGGCCATTGCCTAATGGTGACCCTACATGATTGTCATTGTTTGATGTGGATAGAAATCATCATCATTGTTCAATGGTAATCAAAAGTAACATCCACCATTACGATAACAACTAAAAGTGATTTTCACCATTCAATGGCACCAAAAATAGTAGCCATGATTGAATGGTGATAAAAATTGTTGAAATTTTATCTCCAAAATCATGATGACCAATTTTGGTAAGTTGTCATAAGAATTGACATTTAAAAAATTCATGGATGATTTGTGATAAATTTAATGAATGATGTTTCATGGATGGTACAAAATTTTGGATGAAATTTACATCATCATACATATAATCCTACCCTTGGGGAGGCCGCTATTTCTATTTTATGGAACACTTAAGATTTTTAAAAATATTTATTAGTATGCTATGAAATAATGATATATCTTAAGTACATTTTCATGATTAATTATAGGCACCCTATTTAAATTTAATTATATTTTTTTCAATATTATTATTGCACCTTATATGTTTTGCACACATGTTTGAAATAAAATGGAAGTAACTTCCCCATGATCCTACCATTATGGGTGTAGTGATTTAAACTTGACACAATTCTTTTATTAAAACTACCATTGCAATGCCAAGTAGGTGGAACATAATGGAAAATAGGTAGAGTATATATGTAATCAAAACCAATTATATATTTTGTTAAAAAAATTTGGTGTTATTATTGATCACAAAAGGCCCCAAAAGAATAACAAAATAGAAGTTCTTTTTTGGCCTTAAATCTAAAGTCTTGTGGTCAAAGTTATTTAGACAAGAGGTAATGCTTTGATTAAAAAAGAAAAAAATTGCAATGGTTATAGTTGGAACACTTATCAAAAAGTCGAATGACTATTTTTTTTTATTTGTCCTTTTTAAAAAAGGTTATATTTGAAATTTTCTATTGGCAATGACATTGCCATCCATTAGCAGGCAAATTGCAAATTAAATTTGTGTTATAGTTTTTCTTTGGAGTTTTTTTTTAATGTTGTTGGCTACTTTCAAAGGCTCCATAATTCTCTAGTTTCAAACCTATATCTACTTGGGTTTCATGTTAAACTTTGCACTACCAATGATGATGATTTATTTTCTATTCGACACAATTCAATTCAATCAATTCTATTTCGAACTAAAACTAAATTCAATTGGACCAATCATTTTAGTTAGAATTAAACTTGTTATAACAACTATAGAATGAATAGAACATCTTTATGTGCACTTTTAAAACTTATTTTAATCATAAAATTATGATGAAGGTCACAATGTGGTGGGGTGATGATTCTTATATGACCAAGTTAGGCACTAGTGAATGTAACTCACCACCACCCACAAGCAATAGTCTAGGATCATATTATTCAAAAATAGTTTGGAGATATTGTAACCAAAAAGAGAGGGTCCGAAAGCACAACACACTAACCGCCTTCAACGAACCCAGGCGTCCATGTTCTCCTAAAATACTCACACACAATTCAGACCTCTGATAAAACACAACACACTAACCAATTACTGACTCTTTCAGACGAGCATCACGAGATCAAAGACATACAAGTGTTTTGCTTCCACACAACAGCAAAACAGGTTTTCACAGGATTCATCCCCTGCCTCGCCCATTCACACAGATGCCAGCAAGGGAAACTCTCTTGTTGCATTACAGATTCTGTACATTCCCCGAAAGCACAAGCTTGCTTTCCATAAAAAATGTTCACAAAATCACCAGAGTCCTAGTGCTCTCTAGTCTCTCTCTCTCCAATTTCTCTGTAGCAGCTTGACCGATTGCTAGGCGCAGCGAAAAGTTCTAACATTCAGCCAAGCTATCCTCACAAACTAAGTTTTTTCTCCATGCTTCCACAAGGATTACCTCCTCTCTCTCTCAGTGCTCTCTAGTCTATCCGGCCAAATCTGCTTCTCTTGCCCGCCACCGAGTTTCTTCTTCTCCAAAAATCCGTCACACCCAACCATCCTCCCGTTCTGTTCTCCACTTAGCTTCTCCATCAAGCCTCCTCCTCCTTTTCCATTTTCGGTGCATCAATGCAGTTCCACTCCTCTTCATCATTCGCGCCGCCTTCATTCCTGTACACCTTCTCACACAACCCTCCCTTCTTAGACAGCTGAGTCCCTCAGCTTCATCTAGTCTGGTGGAGCATAAAAGATTTGGAGGTCTCGACGATATCTCTCCCATTGGTGACCATCGGCATCTTGGATGATGCATAATCGATAACCTTCCTCAAAATCGAGGTTACCCTTTCCATCTGTATGTCCGATGAATTGGTAGGGGCCTTCCCAACTTGCAATCAGAGCTTTTATTTTCCCTAGCTTCTTCATCTTCACCATCGTCTGGCTTGCAATCAATCCCTCAAACAAATGCTTACCTTTTCTAGCAGCATAGACTTTTTTTTGTTGCTTTTGAGCTTGCTCCACATTGAGCAAAACGTTGTTGTGGATACTTGCAATGAGCTCCACTTTCTGCAGAAACTGAGCTGAAGCAGTTTCCATATCCACACCATCGTCAGTCTCAACAGTTAGGGCCTGCAAGTAGTTGTCTGCCCTCAATCGTGGTGTTCGACCAGTAAGGATCATGAACGGAGAGAATTTCGTACTCATTTGTATCCCACAGCGGTACCCAAACAGAACCTTGGCCAACTGCTGATCCCAACAATCCATGTTGGCAGGAGTAGCAGCAAGCACAATTATACCATGCTTGATGGTCTTAATCATGCGCTCAACCATCCCATTGCACTAAGGCCATTGGGGTGCAATGCGTTGGTGTTGAATAGCATAGTCCCTACACATCACGTCGAACTTTGCAGCCCACTCCCCCCCATTGTTAGTTAGCACGAATTTGGGAACTCCATACCTACAAATTATCTCATCCTCCAAAAACTTGGCTGCCGTCTTCGCTCCATGGTCAGTAATCACCTTTGTTTCGCACCACTTCGAATAGTGGTCGATGGCCACCAGAATATACTTGTTGCCTGACTTAGTCTCAGGCAATGGCCCTGTAGTGTCCAGTGCAACTCAATGGAATAAATCACAAATAGGAATGCTTTTTAATTGTTCATCTCCAAATTGGATGCTGCTTGAGCTCTTCACCAATTGGCACTATTGGCACCCTTTGACCACCGCCTTAACATCTTCAGTTCAATTATGCTAGAAGTACCTTCGTTGAACCTCTGCCAACGTCCGTTGCTCCCCGAAGTGCCCTAGATCTTCATGCATCCGTCTCACTAGAAACACCCTCTCCTCAGGTTTGGGCACAAGTAACGCTTTGAAGAAAAACTTCTGCTCTTTCCAGCAATATTTGCTTGCCCTCTTCCTGATCCTCTTGCTTTCTTCGAAGTCTACTGCATCGGGAAGTACACCTTCCTGCAGTAGCATGAAACAGTCTATATCCTCCCATATGTCAACGCAACTCAACTTCACTCCATGATCTTCCTCATTATTGAGTTCTGTAGGACTTAATTCATGGTCCCCAAACTCAGACAGTTCCTGAGCTGCCAAAACCAAGTTTAATTGTTGTCGCTTGTCAAAGTACTGAGGTCTTCTTCTCTTCAGTACTATTCGCGCTTCCTCGTGCTGCACAGGTTCATCGCCCATTGGCACCGGCTCCTCACCTAGAGTAAGTTCCTCAAATAGGTCTTCTGTTGATGCGACGTGGAGCATATACAACTGATGGTTGTCAACACACGTGCAGTGGTTGATTCCAAATCTTTTGCCCTTCCTTCTGACACCCATCCATTTTATTTCTTCTCCTATCTTAACGCATAGAAACTCTCCTTCTTCTCTTGATACATCAGCTGGAGTATCTGCAATGTCTTGGATCTCTTCACCAAAATCATCGTCATCTGCAGCTCATCCAACCGGGTTCCTGCTCAAGGCATCCACATTTGTGTGCCTGAGTCCTAGTCGGTGTACTATTTGAAACTAAAGTCTTACAACATGTCAACCCACCTGCCCCTCCTACCATGTGCATTAGATACAGTTGCCAACCACTCTAGTGGTTTGTGATCTGTGCGTAGGATGAAATGCTTCATGTGCAAGTACTGTCTAAAATGCATCACACCCCAGATCAGAACGTAACATTCTCCTTCCATTGGATGGAATCTCCTCTGAGCCTTAGTCAGGTTCTTACTAGCATACGCTATGACTCTTTTGAACTTCCCTTCCTTTTGTGACAGAATGGCTCCAACACCCTTGGGCGACCAATCTACGTCCAACTAGAAGGTTTGCTTGAAATCTGGTCGTGTGAGTACAAGCGCATCCAGTAGTGCTACCTTCAACGCCTAGTATGCGTGTTCACAGCCCATATCCCATACAAATGCAACGTCCTTCCTTGTCAACTCAAATAAAAGACTTGCTAAACTCGAGTAGCCTCTAACATACTTTCGGTAGTAACCTGTCAGACCTAAGAATGATCTGACGCTTGTGACATTCTTAAGTGTTGGGAAATGCAACACCGCTTCTATTTTTCCAGGATCGGGTCGGATGCCCTCCTTGCTCACCACATGACCCAAAAAGGTGATAGTCTTAGTAGCAAAACAACACTTGCTTGGGTTGAGTTTTAAATTCACTTCCCTGAGTTTGTAGAACACCGCATCCAAATGTTGAAGGTGCTCCCCCCAGCTTTCACTGTGCACATTAAGGTCGTCAACGAATACTTTCATAAATTTGCTTCCCAAATCCTTAAAGACCTCTGACATGGTTTGAGTGAATGTACTCGTTGCATTCTTGAGTCCGAATGGCGTAATTGTCCAATTGTATAATCCAGTCTTGGTGATCAGAGATGTCTTCTTCATATCTTCTAGAGCCATTCGAATTTGCCAAAAACCAGACTGCAGGTCTAGAGCCGTAAACCACATTGATTTTCCTAGCTAATCAATCACATCTTCCACGAGTGGCATCGGAAACATATCTCGACGTGTTTGAGCATTGAGAGGCCAATAGTCCCCACAGAAACGCCTGCTCCCATCTTTCTTCACTGGCAGAGTCACCCGATAGGCATATTTGGAGTTATTGGGTCTCATTTTACCCAGGTCTACCAATGCATCAATCTATCTTTTCACTTCAGCTTCCTCCTAGTAAGACAGTCGACCAGGAGATGCTTTGCAAGGCGGAAACCCTTGCGTGTCGATACTATGCTCACCAATGGTGCAGCAGCCCAGTTTGCCATTGTTCCAAGCAAAGACGTCTTGGTATCTCTCCAAGATTCCCCAGAGTTGTTACTGCCCACGTTCACCTAAATCGGTGTCAATCTTGATTTGTTCATAGATCTCCTTCCACATGTTCCCCGATTCACTATGATTGGACGATACAAACTTTCCATCATCGGAATATGAGGTGGACGCGTCGTCCTCCTCGTTGACCGCTTTTCGATCCTGATCAGGTACTGCGTAACCATCTTGGTGGGCACGTGCGTCCTTCCAAATGGTCGACGTTTCTCGCACCATCGTACCCGCACTCATTCTCTGCAGCAAATTTACCACTGTCAGTGGCAACACCTCTACATTGGTCCCAGGCCCATGCCTTACCTGTATCAAACCTCGTTCCACATCAACCACCGCTCCAATTTTCATCAGAAAGTCCAGACCAAGTAGCACGTCGTACCCATTCATGTCTACTACCATAAAAGTCATGGCACATTGTATGCCTCTGATTTGACTTGTATCTCATCGACCCGGCCCAATGCCCGAGTGATCACTCCCGATGCAGTCTTGTAACTCTCATTTCCTGTCACAAGATGCATCATACCCAACTCTCTTACTATAGCAACATCAAGTACAGACATAGATGCTCCTGTATCTATTAAACCTTCAACAATGTAGTTACTGATTTCCACAGGCAGATGCAGAGTCTTACTGCGATGTGTCTTATTGACGCATATCTTCCTTAGTGACGGGAGTGCAGAGACCATTGACATTTGATTCTCGGTGGTCTCCGAATCGCTTTTTCTTCTTGCCAGCTTTACCAAGTTTTCAAGGTGCTCCAGCTCTCCAAGGATCATGAGAATGGTTTCCATGGGAGATAGAGGAATCTTTCCATTTATGAAATGTGATAAAATTTTGGACCTCACAGAAGTGTCCCTGTTCGCACCAACTCCCTCCTTTTCAGCTTCAAGGATTGGCGCAACTCCTCCTGGTGCTACATCGATAGGAGTCCTTTTCCTTGGCACTCGGGTATAAAAAAACAAATTTTCATTTCCACACAACTTGTTAAGCTGTTGCTCAGTCGCCGCCCCATCATCGAGCAACACTTCTAAGAAATTCGATATTCCAGCAGCTGATTTCCCATCTTTGGGCTTCTTCCAACATTTGTCTTTAGAGTGCCCTAGTCATGTATAGAAGGTACATTTGATTTCACAGTTTTCTGTCCTATGCGGCATATTGCACTTTGCACATTTTGGCCGTGCTTCATTTAGCCTCGGACAGGCAGTGGCCATATGGTCCCCACCTTTACAGAGCTAGCATACTCCAAAGACAGTGGAAGAGGATGATGATGTTGGATCATGCGAATTCCCTTTGAATAAATTGATGAGTGTGTTGTTCAACACAACAACTTGCTTTTCTACATTGCTCTCCAACGTCTCTTCTTCCTATTCCTCTGGAAGAGACTCATATGGTGTTTCCCCGAGTTCACACAAAACTCTTTCAACCTCCGTTGTAGCTCCGACCAATTCTTCGATATTTGCGAATGTTCTCACCACGTAGAGTTTTCGGATCTCTGGCCTCAGTCTGGCCACAAACCTCCTCTTTTGCTCTACCACCTATATCTTGCCCTTCCAAAACAACTTGTCCAAGCGTTCAAAATATTTCTGAACCCTTTTTTTGGGTTTTTGTTTGATGGCATCTATCTTCATTCGGATGTCATTAGCATTTATGTTCCCGTACTTCTGCACCATCAGCGTCCGTAATTCAGTCCAGTCGGCTGGCACCGGCTGCAGCCTCCTAAACCACTCCTTGGCTCGACCCCGCAAATTCAGCTTAACGATCTTGAATAGTTTATCAGTAGTGAGATCACGCACTTTGGCAGCCATGGTCAGTCGCTCTGCCCAATCATTCACATCCTCATGATCTCGTCCCCAAAACAACTCATCCATTCTTTGAGGACTCGTCACCTTCTCAAAAGTTCAGCAACACAGCAAAAATGCTGCACTCTTCTACACACACAATTTTTCAATTCAAAAACAGATGCAAACAAAATTGATCAGAGACTCAGCTACTATAACACAGTTCTGATTCTTGAAAAAAACGAATGTTGTCCAAATCATCCATCAAACTCGGACTGAACACCCTCGGCTATCGGTTCCAGAGGTGCAATATTGGATGGAACAGTGGTGAAGTTCTGCTCATCCGTAGACTCTTGCTGGAATTTCCATTCTCCTTCCTTGCTTCGCCACACTTTCCAGCTAATGAGGCGGGATCTCGATCCGCCATGCTCCACCCGAAGCAAACGATTTCCCTCCTGAAATAAATCCTCCACACCAAGGATGTACAATCTCACAAAATGGTTAGGTGATGCTGCTGACTTAGGAATCCAAATATCCCTTAGCCTCGGTAGTGCACGCTGTCTCTCAGCATATGCAGGAGCAACTCTACGCAAGATAGGAGGTGAAGTAAAAGTTGGCATGTAAGTCTGAGGTCGATGCCCACCCCCTTGCTCCATCAATTACCTTCAACCAGACTTGTGCACAAGTGTAAAAACCACTATGTTCTACTTCTACAGCAATGTCTCCTACTCGAGCTTCGTCAGGATCTATCCCTACAAGTCTCACCACTCCAAAGCCTAGAAAGCGCAAAATCACTGCTCCTCTCTGTGGTCCGTTCTGGACTGTAAGGAAATCAAATCTACCAACCAGCTGTTGCTCTCGAATCTCCTAAGTCATCTGCTCCACAGGAACTCCCTCATCACTAGACGAAGACATGATTTTCAACTATCATTCTACCTGAACATCTACAGGTTCTACCAAGGTTGGAAACATGGAACCATGCTCTGATACCAAAAAGAGAGGGTCCGAAAACACAACACACTAACTGCCTTCAACGAACCCAGGCATCCATGTTCTCCTGAAATACTCACACACAATTCAGACCTCCGATAAAACACAACACACTAACCAATTACTGACTCTTTCAGACGAGCATCACGAGATCAAAGACATACAAGTGTTTTGTTTCCACACAACAACAGAACATGTTTTCATAGGATTCATCCCTTGCCTCGCCCATTCACACAAATGCCAGCAAGGGAAACTCTCTTGTTGCATTACAGACTCTGTACATTCCCCGAAAGCACAAGCTTGCTTTCCATCAAAAATGTTCACAAAATCACCAGAGTCCTAGTGCTCTCTAGTCTCTCTCTCTCCAATTTTTCTGTAGCAGCTTGACCGATTGCCAGGCTTAGCGAAAAGTTCTAACATTCAGCCAAGCTATCCTCACAAACTAAGCTTTTTCTCCATGCTTCCACAAGGATTACCTCCTCTCTCTCTCAGTGCTCTTTAGTCTATCCGTCCAAATCTGCTTCTCTTGCCTGCCACCGAGTTTCTTCTTCTCCAAAAATCCGTCACACCCAACCGTCCTCCAGTTCTGTTCTCCACTTAGCTTCTCCATCAAGCCTCCTCCTCCTTTTCCATTTTCGGCCCATCAATGCAGTTCCACTCCTCTTCATCATTCGCGCGCCTTCATTCCTGTACACCTTCTCACACAAAATGTCCCATGCACAGCCATGCAGCCGTCATGGAAAAAACATCCGCCGCCAAAAATCAGGACAACTAATTATACCAAAGCACACCCTCAAGGCTCGGGTGTTCACACTATGTGGAGACCCACTTTCGTCTTACAATATGTTAATCTTTCCATGTGTCCAATAAATATATATTTTGCACTACCTACATTGTTTTTATAAAAATGAAACAATTAAGGTTCAAATCTAGGAGCATGGTTCCATACACTTTGGAAAGCAAATTTGTTACACACATCAAGTGGTAGGCATTCTAAGAGGATCTTCAATGGTGTTCAATATATGACATTACAAAAATATTTTTCACGTTCAAGTTCAGTTATTTACTTTTTTCCAACCATACCCATCAATTAAAATTGGGACTACAAATAGTTGGAAAACATTAATAACAAAACATTTGGACCAATCATTATGATTGACCAATCCAAAACATGGAGAATACTTAGATTATATTTATTACATTACTTTGTCATAGGTGTTTGAATTTTTTGTGCCTTTTACCAACTTTAACCAATTGTGCAACAATCTTGGGCCAAAACCATTTTTTTAAACAAAACCTACAAGGCTTGATTTTTTTCATCCAATTTTAATTTGTAGGGTCACATACTGAGCATTGGTGGAATTGTTTTAATAGACTTTGCAAATCTAAAGAGGTTTTAGAAAAAGGCAAATGTACAACAAGCTACACCTAATCAAAAAATGGATGTTGAACATGATATAGCTTGTCCTTGGAAGAATAACCAACCCTCATGTGACATTGCTCCATCAATTGAAACGTAGTCATTAATTTATGTCTCCACCCTTCAACAAGATATTAATGTTCCCCCACATGCCTCTTTTGTCAAATTTTGACCTTCTTTCATATTTAGAAAACTCAATTCATGATGCAAATAGTCCAATAAACAAAGACAACTTATTTTTATGTCATTTTGTATTTTGACCACATTATGGTTGTCCTTACAATTTGCATCACTCATTAGTCTTGTAGTTTTTGCATGTAAGCTAAATAATTTACCTCAAATTGGATGGTGCAATAATTCCCAATTGTTCTTTGTAAATACTTGAAATCATTCCATTTGGATAAAATAGGCTAATGAGCCATGGGATCTATGATAATGATAGGCAAACCTAGTTGGAAATAGTTGTAAAACAAACTTCAAGGGATTGGATTTCATTTCTTCTTTAGAAATTTGCATTGAAAGGACCCCTATGGTAGACATTCTAGTGCTTGCAAGAATGATGAGATTGGTTTTGATGCTTCTACTTCTAACAATATGCCAACCTTCTCAATCCTTGAGAATGTACGAAGAATACATCAAATGAAAATACTCCTTGTTCTATTATCAAGCAAGGCTTTCTTTATAAACATCCAATACTTAATCCATTCACTAAATAAAAAATATTTTCAAGACTATGTGCAAATTTTTAAACCTTATTGGAAACTTGTCATTTGACATGTAACATGCATATTAGGTGCTCAAGAAGATAAAATTTCCTCATGTGGATCCATTTTAATTACTATCCCAAATTTTCATATCTTGTAATAGAAGGTAAGAATTTGATATCCTCATTAATTTTGAGTAGTTATCTTCTATATAATACCTCTTATGGCATTGCAATACCTCATCTTTTTTGTAATGCAACTCCCCTACTATACTTATTTTTCCCTTACGCAATTTGTGTTTTTTTTTTTTTCTGTTGGGACTACTTATTGATATTTAGATTCTAGATTATTGTATTGCTTCCTTACCCTCCTCATTTTATGGTCCATAATTAGATAATTAACTAATTGAGTTCAAGTGAATACAATTACAATTAATACAATGTAATTCCAATTTGAATTAGATTTGAATTTGAATTCAATTGAATGCAATTCCAATCAATTGAGTTTCAATTCTAATTCAATCAATTTGCAATTGAATTTCCATTGACTACAATTGAACTGAAATTAAATTAAATTGAATTCCACTTTGGATAATCAATTTAATTTGAATTCAAAGTCAATTTGAATTGAATTGAATTGAATTGGAGTTCCTTAACAATGGTTGTTGATTTTCATAATCCAACACAAAAGAAAAAAATCCAAAGTATGTTCGAAGGCAAATAGAAAAGGAGGCACCTACCCTCTTTGTTCAACAATTCCTTATTGAAATGCCTATTTACTAAAGAATCTTTTGACTATGTGAAATTGTCAAGTGGGCAACCACTAATGAACATTATACTTATTTTAAACCAATTTTGATTATCATCATCACTAAAATTATTTGCCAATATGATCGCAATGATTAAAAATGGGGTGTATTTTAATCAAGAGCCCATGTTAATGGTATGTAAATGGAACACAATGGGGGAGACATATAGACACCTAACAATATTTTTCTTAAATTACTAATAATGACATTGCCATCCATTTGAAATTGGAACATATCTAGACCTCTTTTGTTGTTATCACCATTCATTTGTAGGCATTACATATCTTTACCTTATGTATATATGTGTGATTGTACAATCACATAGACTTAGGTAGGAAGCAAAAGAAGAAAGATATTATGTTTATTCCTTGAGAATGGGAGGGATCTTACACATGAAGTAGGTATACTTGGTTCTTTTAGATGTAAGATCCTTCCCACTTTTAAGGAGTATCTATAACTCTCCCTTCTTACTTTCCACGATCTACATATGTTTAGGTTCATGATAACTTTAACCTCATGCTTTATGATATATAAAGCCCATAGGTGGGGAACATTCCAAAATGTAGGATAATCAACTATGACTTCATCTTAAGCCCTTTTATTTTGGGAATGATGCTACCTTGGAGCTCTACCCTACACAAACAACCCATGTTTATGGCTTAAGGTTCCCCCCATTTAACATTTTTATGGAATATTATTTGCTTGGCTAAATTGTGAAGTTGATTTTGCATTTTCAACTACTCCACTTTGTCAAATTACCAAATTTATATCCATTTCATAAGTTTGTTAAGTTCAATTTGCTTATTGTCATTAAGTTCACTAAATTGTCAACCACACACATTGCCAAGTTGCTAACTCCATGTCACCAATGCTACATTGCCAACTTGTCAAATCTATTGAGCTACCCAAAATGCTTTGAAATGTTACAAGTTGCCCAATATTGCTTGAAATGTTTTTTTGGGGGGGGCAAATATTGCCCCAAAAAGTAAGACAACCCAATTTTCACACATTGCCAAAGGGTTCAAGACTTTGTTTGTTTCTATTAATTTTGTTTTATTTTGTTTCATTCATGAGAGCTCATCCAAACTTCATTCATAAAATTCCATCTACCAAAATTCATAACAAGATTATTTGCTTTATGTTAGTTATTTCTTGTGTTAGTTATGTTGGTTTAAAGGCTCCATGGTTGTTTAATGCAATTGCATATCTAATGTCATTGCAATTTTGGGGTGAAGGTAAGCTTCATGTGACAAGGTAACATGTAATAGTTGACATGATTTTTGCTAGTCACAAATTTTGTGACTAGATTATATTACAATCCTACTTAATCCCATGTTCCCATATTACAAATCATGGATGATATTTGGATGAACTTTTATGTATGGAATATAATTTCAAATAAAATTTCATGGATAATGTTTATTTCATCTTGGATATGTATGAAATTTTATCCATGATCATTCATCCATTGAAGATTCATGAATGATATCTCACAAATGCTCATCCATAAAATATGAATATTTTTTGCTCAACTATTTTGTAAGTTCACTTTACCTATTTCCCGATTCCACTTAGCCAAATGGTGAAATCTAGGTTACTATTTGGCTATTTTGTAAAATCGACTTTTCATGGCTATCAAGTCCACTTTGCCAAACACAAAGTCAATAGTGCCTGATTGTCAAGTCCATGTTGCCAAGTCATCATTCCCAAGCTACCAATTCCACACCACCAAGGCAACATTACCAAATTATCAAGTCCAAATTTGTTTTGTGAATTGCCCATAGCATAAAAAATTTCTAGACTGTCCAATGTCTAAATTTTTTCAGGTTTGTTGAAACTTCTGCCCAAACAAATCAAACCCTTTCAAAATTGAAACTACCTTCTAAATTAAATTTCAACATATTGAGAGCAAATTGAAAGGTTTTGAGTTCACATTTCATATTTTCTTTACATCCATTTTTATGAACAGTGTGGTTTTAAAGCCATCTTAATGGAACAGAACTTCATCCATGAAAATTCATGAAAGATGAAATTCATTTCACAAATATCATTTATAAATTTATTTCATCCATGAAGTTATATAGTTCATTCAGAAAAAAAATTGGCATGAAAGATCCATTCTTTCTTGTGGTGCTTTCAATAACTCTTTTTATTTTTGTTCATTCCTATATTTTTTTCATTTAAATTTGTTTCATATAAATGTTATTTGTAAAAAGGAATTTCCTTAAAAGCCCTTAAGTCTTTTTTTCCTCTTTTGGTACCCCAACCGTGAATGGACCTTATGGTCTTAGGTAGCATGGAAAATGAGATGTGTTTCTCTAATTTATCTTTCATGAAGAGCAAATTGACAAATCAATTGACAACCCATTTGATCTCTGGTATGAATATATGCACAAAGCTTTTACACTATAGAGACTTTTCCATTTACTATAGCTATCAAATCTTGGGACCAATAGAAGAATCGAAAGGTTGTAGATGCATAATAGACATGAAAATTGCACGGCAAAGCCTTAAACCTTAAACTATGTTTTTCCATATGCATTTGTTTTTGCCACATCTTTGCTGTTCCTAGTTTTTGTATTTTAATGCACTTGTTGATATTTGCAATTCTGGTATTTTTTGAGTTTGTTTAGTGGCTTTATGCATTAAAATTTTGCATTAAGTAGTTGGTGTGTTTTTTTTGTGTAAAAGTAATCTATTATTTATATTTTTTTGCAATCAATCTCTTGCTACAATGGGCAAGGTCCATTTGGATTGGGGTTCAATTCCCCTAAAAGATGTTACTTATAATTAATTTAACTTGACATGACATACAATTATTTGAATTATCAAAGATTTTGATGGCCCTGTTGCTACTACATTTTGCATTTGGTTGTCAATAATTTTACATTTGATTCACTATAATAGCCTCCAAAATTTGAGAGGCATAATGACCTTATAGCTAACAACCCTATATGTAAAAAAAACATAGCCTAACCAAGTTTTTACCAGAAACTTTGATAGCTAGCTTCAACAATCTAGGTTCAAATTTAAAAGGCTAGCATTTGTTGGTCATGGGTTGGCAAAACCTAGCCACCTATGCCTCCTCTGAAAATCCTTTTAAAAAATGATAAATAACACCACATACTTAGATATGTCTTGATGTCGACTTGATATTCCTTGCAAATCTTTGACTCCTCAAATACAATGATATTTCACACCTAGCAAATCTTTACCTCTACCTCCTTATTGAAGCAAAAATGAAAAGAAAATAATATTGTGAACATCTAGGGGCACTAGAAACAAAGTGTGAAGCTACTTGCTTACCCTAAAAGGAGCTCATCAAATGAAAATGCGAGGAAAAAAATCATATTTCTTTTTGTAAGTAAAAGATGTATCTTTAGGCCGATTTTCAGCAACATGCACTTGGCTTACTAGCCTTGCCCCTCATGACAAGAACCTCAATTCCAAGAAAGGTCTAAAATGGACCTTTTTCTTTTAGGTAAAGCAAATGGAGAATTCTTTTAAATGTATTGGAAAAACACCTTATATTCAAGAATATCCCTCCTAGGGAAGATAGTACACTATTCCTTAAGAGTGGAAGCCTTATAAAAGTGAGACAAATCTTACACATGTATAAAAACTTGCTCCAATTTCTATAACGCATTTAAATGACCATGTCAAGTACAAGAACTTGACAAGGATCTTTAGAAATGGAAGAAATCTTCTACATCGGAAGCTCCTGCCTTGTGAAAATTAGGGCAAGTTTTCACGTTAGAGAAGGGCAGGGCCTCAACCCTTCCTTGTTTTTCGATGGTGCCCATCAAACTTGAGCTTGGAACTTAAAAATTAATGCGAGTTTAATCCACCTACATGGATAAATATATTCATAGATGAATGATTTCATATGGATGAATGTCAATTTTTCATGGATGAATTTCATTTATGACTTGGATTAAATAAATAAATCATTGGATGAAATTCATCCATGGTTTAAAAATGAATTAAACAAAAATTATTTATATCAATCCTCATTTGTTGTCTAAATATCAATATTTCAAAATTCAATGTCATTTAATAATGATGGATAATGAAATTGTTAAAGTATGGGAAAATATGATGATGAGATTAGAATTTTTTTTTAATTCTTTAAAAAATCATTTTTGTCAACAATCTCAAACAATTTAAAAAATATGATCATGGGATGAATGTACCCCCCCCCTCACATTAATAAGAAAAAACTCATTGTCATCTATGATAGTATGTTGTTTAAAAAATGTTAGTTAAATTTTAATTTATTTCAAAAACCCATTGTCATCAATGACATTAGGTAATTTAAAGATATTTAAAGCATTCAAAATTCATCATTGTTAACAACATTAGTTAGATTTGACAAAATGATGAAAAACAAACCCTCCATTGTCATCAACAACACTTATGAATAGGTTTGAAGGAAGTTGTGGCACATTTGGAGAGGGAAAAAAAAAACCTAGTATGATCAATGGCATTCGGTTAGTTTGCACGAAAAAATTAATAATAATAAATAAATAAACAACCATGGGGTGAATTTTAACATAATAATAGTATTATAATTAAGACATATTGAAAATAATGGCATTTAAAACCATAACCATCAAATACGTTTATAATGAAAGTTACATATATCATTCAACAAATGATATATCATATAGAATTAGATTGTGTTTCATCAAGTTCTAATTTATTAAAATCGTGGAAAAAAATTAAAATCATTAATATCTTAATGATGAAATCAAACATTCATCCATAATTTTGATGGAAGTTATATTTATAAAAAACATGTAAATTCAAAAAAAAATCATTCATACATTAAATGAATGAAAAAACCATGCATGTATAATGAAAATGAATGCTTACATTCATTACCATGTTTGCTATTAGGTTTATTTGTATAACATTCATGTTGTAGTTAAATTCTTAAGTTTTACTTGCATTTATTTAAAGGAAAAGACAATTTACCATCCCAAGTTCCAACTTTAAGCTTTAGGCTAAGACTTTAAGCTTATGTGACAATTTGCTTCCATGAAACACTTAAAACTCCATGAAAAACATGGGAAAAAGTTGGGTTGTTGAGCTTTGGGGGTGCTAGTTGTTCATTTTGAACCATAGACCACATGGGTTAGAGGGAAACAACACCCACTAACACAACATCCACTGGATGCCCATTATGATTCAATTATGATGAACCTCAATTGAATCCATATTTGATTTCACCTCAAGCACCCATTATCCCCTTGTAATTTGTCCATGCATTCCAAAACTATCCATACATCCATCGAGTATCATTTGTGAAGTTTCAATGAATAAATATTGCATGAACTTCCATTCATAAGTTTTCATGAAGGAAATTTCAAGGATGAATGATAAATTTCTATGGAAAATGAAATTCATTTGATGAAATAAAATTCAAATCCATGAAATTCCATTAAAAGTTTTATGGCATCCATGAAATATAATTCATTCACAATTTGATTTCATTCATCCAAATTCCATGGATGAAAATTTATAAAATATGGTTTGTGAATTTGTATTAAATCAATAATAAAATTTTAATGGATAAAACACAAGATGAAATATAATTGAACATGAGATATTTTATAATGATTTATTTAATTCCTAAAAGTTTATGTGGGTTGTCATGTCAACATCACCAAAAACATGTTTGTTGATTTTTTTAAAAATGTGAAGTAATGGTTGCCTTTAATGCAATTTTTTTTCACACAACTTTGGTTTTTAAAAAATTTACATGGTGTTGTGATGTTTAGTGTCGTAAGGGTGTAAATCCATAGTAAACTCTATTGAACAAAAAGACTAAAACTAGTCAAAGGTATAAATTAATCAACCAAAAATAGATGCACACACATATATATACAATGCATAAAAGGAGGCTGAGATGAAATTCTCATGTATTAAATTGAATCAAAAAGAAGGAAAAAAAATGTAATGTATGTAAACAGTGGCCGTGTAATAGTTGTCATGAGCATCTAGAAATTCACTTTAACTATCGAGCAAATTTTCCTTAACAAAGGAATTTTAAAAAAATTGATAAGAGAAAGGAAGAACTTGACCTTTTATATAGCTGTCAACAAAGTTGAAACCCTAAACAAGCCATAACCCTAAAACACCTAATATCGTATAATAATCTAAGAACGTACATTAACCCTAAGAGAGTACATTAACCTTAAAGGCATGATTGACATGCTCGTAATCGGTTATCATGTATGAGGCCATGCATACGAGCATGACAATTGCAAGTAAACTAATTTTTAAAAAATCATTAAAATTGTCATATGAAAAATGATTATGATATTAAGAAGGCCATTACTTAATGGTGACCAAAAACAATTGACATTGCTTGATGTGGATTAAATCATCATCATTGTTCAATGGCAATAAAAAATAACCTTCACCATTAAGGTAACAACCAAAGTTATATCCATTACATTGGATGGCGATCAAAAGTCATCTTCACCATTTGATTGCACCAAAAACTTATTCACCATCAAATTCCTGAAAATTTATCTCCAAAATCATGGTGACCAATTTTGGTAAGTTATCATAAAATTGACATAAAATTTCATGGATGGTATAAAACTTTGGATGAAGTTTATATCATCATAAATATAATCCTACGCTTGGGGAGACCAATATATATATATATATAGATATATATTACAAAACACTTAAAATAAAATCTGCTTTTTAGTATGCTATAAAATAATGGTATATTTTAACTATGTTTTCATATAGAGTTATAAACACCCTATTTACATTTAAATAAATTATAAATTTTATATTTTACAATAATTTGATATAAAATTATAAATTGACATAAAATTTCATGGATGATTTCTCATAAAATTAATGAATGATACTTCATGGATGGTATAAAATTTTGGATGAAGTTTATATCATCATAAATATAATCCTACGTTTGGGGAGACCAATATATATATATTACAAAAAACTTAAGATAAAAGCTTCTTTTTGATATGCTATAAAATAATGGTATATTTTAATTACGTTTTCACAAAAAGTTA
>Ga0209611_10004762_pt1 | contig 23053 bp, 14 predicted proteins | sample S1TSphgellanicum_3_FD_187693 | JGI IMG/M metagenome (GOLD analysis project Ga0209611, IMG submission 187693) | Host-associated microbial communities from peat moss isolated from Minnesota, USA - S1T2_Fc - Sphagnum magellanicum MG (SPAdes) (version 2) | ecosystem: Host-associated > Plants > Peat... | reverse complement strand
AATGTACACAAATTACATGATAAATTTGTTGATTTATGCCATTAAAAGAAAATTCAAATTAAAAAACATTTGTGGCCCCCACCCAATCACCCATAAAATTTCAACCACTATCATAAATTCCTACTTTATCACACATATGTCATGCATGTAAAAGTTTACTTAGGCTAATGAATTGAAAAATGAAAGATATAATACTTAGCCTAAACATTTACTATAGTACTTTAATCATTTTGAACCAACCTCACCAGTTAATGCTACCCCATACAGGATGGATGGTCCGTAGAGAAGAAACATTTTTGTTGTTTAATTCATCTCAAGTAGTTAACGAGGATGCTTACTTATGTGATGACCAAGTCAGTTTTTGTTTTTTTACAGTGGGCAGTGGAGGGGATCAATCTTGTGATGTTGTCAAAGTAGTCAAATGATTATATGTTTCAGAATTATAATGCATTTGATTAAATAATGTAGGATATTAAACTTTTGAAGGTTACAAAATCCATCCTAAAAGGTTACAAGCAAAATGATTTTTTTTAAAAATTTATTTTTCATTAGGTTGATTTTTTCTATTCACTCGGCTTAGAATCTATGGCCCAAGTGATGGCAAAATGTACAAGAAATTTTCATGCAAGGAAACACATTAAGTTGTATATAAAAACTTATGTATTCATTTTTTTGAATTTTTGGTTTGTTAACAAAATATTTATGCATAATTACATACGCATGTGAAAAACCACCACCACCATGAAAATGATCATAATTTGAATTATCCAATATCTCTCACTTAAATTTATTTCATTTAGATTTTATATTTGGAAGATAGCAAAAACAAAGTCCTTGAATCTTGTGGTGAAAACGTGTTACCCTAATTGTGATTATGCCCAAATAACTTACAAACTCAAATTAATCAAAAGAGTAAATAAAAGTTCATAAATTATTTAATGGTTAAAAGCTTTGTTGAAATGATAAAGTAGTTTGAAATTCCAAGTATTACATTTAGATATCTTTGTAAAATTCCTCTTATATTGAAATGGATTAAAAAATTGATCGATTATGTGCTATCAACAAAACTTCCAATTTTATTTGTCATGTATTCTCTTATTAATGTCTTTAAGATTCCTATTTAGAAATTAATTTAATTTCAAATTATTAAAAAAATCGAAAATACATATTCATTCACAAAAGGCAATGAATCTTGTTTACAAACTATTATAAATGTGGAACACTTCCACTTGCAAATTGTGTCCTTTGAAGTCAAAGGATGAGGATTGGTGTTGAACACCTCTAGATGTATACATTATATGTAAGAAATTACGTAATTAACTCATGAATATTTACATTACAACACATTTGCAATACATGTTACATATATGCACATGCAAAATAGAATAAAACATTCTTCAAAGAATTCACTATAAAATCTCTACATAAAAGGCAAAGGATCTAAAGTGTAATTATAAATTTTAGGAACTATGAGTTGAAAGGCTCAATTTCATATTCATTTAAAAATCAATGTTAAGCATATTTTATAAATTTAAAGAACATATGTTTAAATAAACTATCACACATGTTTGAATATTGACTAGAAGTATTAAAATGATAATTATATATTTTTATATGTCATGATTATATATTTATAATTAAATATATAAATGTCTTGGTACATTGTGTGCAAATCCTATAAAAATAATGACCATTCTTTAAGTTGATTATCCTAAGGTTGTTTAAAACTACCTAAAGGTTTTGAAAACTATAGGTTAAATGAACTCTTTAAATGAATATTCTATAATTTTATATTTTAGAATGTTTTGATAATTTATTAACTAATTATTAGCTATAAATATAATCCATGATAATTTTATGTTTTATCTTGTCATTCAAAAAAATAATCCATGTTATTATTCCAATAAGAAAGAAGATTAATAAATATATATTTCAAATGATTTAACACAAATGTTGAAATTGGTGCAATGGACTATACCTGGTGTGATCCACAACACAATGGTTTTCCTGTGGGTTTTGAAAAAAATAATAGAATGACATAAAAAACATAATAATAAAGCATGAGTTGCACAAATGCTTCCAAGGAAAAAAGAAAAGTAGCAAAGGAATAATGTGGCAAAGGTAGGCTAGGAGACAATATGCATATATTTTACAATGCCTTCTTCAAGATTAAACAAGAGAAAGGGATTTTTCTTAATAGAAAACAACTAAACATCAATTTATCAAAAACTGAAAATCAATATTTTCAATAGATTTAGTTCTTAAAAACCTGAAGCCATGGCATGTGTGTAGCCATTATTGTATTGAAAAACATTTGGACCTTGTACTGCACCAAATAATCAAAGAAATTAATTATGTCTAAGTAGAGGTCCACACATACATGGAGTGCTCATGAAAGTGGAAGTAAATGTGCACTACAGGCATAACAATTTTGAAAATTTTAAAAATTGACACATGAAAACCATGAACCAAGATATTCATAAGTTCCAAAACAAAGAAAGACTAAGAGAATTTTAGGATGCAACTATTAATCACAAAAAAAAGGGCAAATCAAGTTGGGGCTATAAGAGTTTTTAAGGTTTGAAAAAATGGAGGTAGAGCTATTGTAAATGCCTCAGACAAACATTGATGTTCGTATAAAGGAGAAGAAGTAGTCTCAACCTTCCAATACACTACAAGTAATTGGGCATGAGGACATTCTTGGGCGGATCGAAACCCACACAATCTAACAAGAAATTCAATTGGAAACAACTCATTAGATGCAATTGGACAATAATGAGCTAATCAACCTTTATGACCAATTTTTTTTCAAGAGTTTTAGATGCAAGTGGCAAGCTGTACAATAGTTGTGATATATATTGACAATCATATGGTTACAATTGCCTTTATGGCTATCCATAACATTGCAGATACTCTAACCATCCAATATTCAGTTGTGCTCAAAAACCTTCCCAATTTCTTGTGTCATTATATTCAATGCACAATAATTATCCACAACAATGTATGTACCATGTATCTTTTGTTATATAGAATGTACAAGAGAGGGATTAGTGTTCCCTACCCTTACTTGATCTTTCCTCAACTAGTTTAGTGAAAAGAGAATTTATAAATCACTTCCAAGAGATTCAATGATAAGTTGGTACCCATTTGGTACAAATTCTTGAGCTCAAATGCATTCCATTAACCAAGGGTCATCTATTATTACATCCAAGTAGTTGGACAACATCAGGAGGAGATGGAAGTCTACAATCCATTTTACATATGGCTTGTTCTTGTTGTGCCCTAGATGAACTTTGAATGCTTTGAGACTTGAAAATTGTTGACGATTTTCAACTGGAAATGTATAAGACAATGGACCTTGAACAGACCCATAGTTCATCACTTCTAGTAGACAATCAATACAAATAACATATGGTGATAAAATCTTTAATTTTTCTAAATATTAAAAAGGACCTTTCTAAACCTTGAGTCAATAAATCATACAATAGCTTCAAATGTCCAAGAAACAAATCACGAGGATAGAAAACCTCGTAATTGACAAGAGTTGAGCCTCTTGACAACATAATTTTTCATCATGGCAAATCTAGAAGTAAGTAAATAGAAATAATAACTAGAGAAAGATGTTAAATCCTAATTGAGACTTTTTTTGTTATAACCACCCTCATATTTGTGGCACACATCAAGTTTGAGTGCAACAAGATGAGAAGGAAGAAATTGAGATAGGGAGAGAGAAAACGTAATAACACTGAAAGGAGAAAACAACCTATTTGTCACCAAAGGAATAAACAATGGGAAAAACCGAACTCGCCACAAGAAGAAATAATACAATTAGTCATCATCCCCCCTACCCCACCTAAACTTAAAGCTTATCAACAATGTCGAAAATAAAAAGATCACACACTGCCTTTGCTTCCTTTCATCTTTCATTATAAACACAATTTTACACAACACCACACAAATTAAAATAGAAACTATGTAGACCAACCTTACACATCGACTTTGTTTTTGACTCTTTAATCACCTTATCATCATATACAACATTGCAAACAACTCAAAGACGATGCACTCCACTTCCATCCACTACAAACATGTCCAATCCATTCAAGTCCTCGTCACCTTTTTCTATGTCACGGACAACACATACCATCGGCCAAATTTTTGAATCCACCCCTCGCATATAAAACAAATCCTTTGAAAAAAATTGCTACATTCCTAGCCAACCTTCTTCAAAGCTATGTTGCACTCTCTTTATTTATACATAATCCTAGTTCCACATACCTGTATATTCAAAATGGTGCCAACCAAGATGGCGGATTATGCCACTTTGCTAAAAAAATTGAAGCAGGAGCTTGTTGACTCCACACCCCACCAATTGACAAGAAACCTAGAAATGATCAACAAACATATTTCTTGACGAAAAACCAATTATGCCTTTTGGATGTTTGTGCTACAAGGGATACAATGCACCCATTAGTTTTGCATTTTCAATGGAAGTTAATCAATTTGTAGATGGTTACACAATCAAGAAAAACAGGTTCGTCGAACAACACGACAAGATGCTTGCCCTAGGTTCAAATTTCTCTACCTTTTTATCAAAATTAATCATTTTTTTCCCCAATACTTTCAAATTAATTTTCGTCCCATCCATCTCATTATAGGGCACACAAAATTCATCATGGACTTCATGAATATCCTTTATGGTGATATTGAAAAGGAGCTGGCATACATTGCAATAGGCACGATCCGCAAAATTGTGCCTGACACCTTGGCACCATATTAGGTGGCTCCGTTCTTGATTGATTTCAACATCACAAATGTTTCAATATAGTTTGACCTTTCTTCTGACCAAGCAAAACAACTATATGACAACCTACAAACTAGTGACGACAACCTCTGTTGATCACAAAACAAAATGATGACATCTTTCACCCAAACTCAACACTCTCAACATCCAAATCAAGCACACAAAAGGGAAAAGCTGTGCTCCACCAATGAAGCAACAACACCAATACCATGTCTATACAATCGTGTGCATACCCACTGTTAGGATCTATGTTGGACAAAACATCGATCCACTTCGTAGATTTCAACAACATTGTATAAAGCTGCCATCTCGTATGTTTTTTGATGTGAGAAATTTTTAGCCCTTTGAAAATCACTTCAAGCTAGATGTGATCTTTAATAATTTTCATAAATACCAAGTTGATAGAGTTGAACATAAACATATCCCACCCTATAGGCTATCGGACCCAAAGACTACAATAACCTAAGAAGCACCCTCTTGTTGGACTACAAGTACTGATGATTTTGTCGTCGAAACATGTTGTAACATTTTTTTATCAATGTATATACACTTTGTCTAATTTGCTTTCTATATTTCCAGATTCAATTACTCTCATTTTATAGTCCAATTCATTCCATCTTTGTGTAAACTACTCTTGTTGCTTTTCCATAAGTTCAATAAAATTTCCTATTAATTTATAAACAAACGTTAATTTTTAAAATAAAAAATTAATTTGCTTGTTGTGTAACAATCCACTTTAATGGACTGAGTTTTTAAAAAAACCTCCTTTGTAAAAAACCAACCAATCAATTATATCACCTATCCCATAGGCTGCCTCCACCCACTAGCCAGGCCCGCAGGCCCAAGAGCTCTTGTTTGGGCTTAAAGGACTGTTGAGAGGCCTCACTCAAAGTGAAGGTACCAGCGTGGGTGCTAGCTCACTCTGGTCAAGACTAAAGACATGGCAAATTCAAAATATTCATCAGCTGGATAGGGTAATTAGAAGGAGGGTAGCAGAAAAATATTTAGTGGGCAAGGAAGGCATACATGTACACTGATGGTTTACCAACAGGAATATCAGGGTAAAAGACTTACCATCCAACACTGGTTTTCACATACTGTTCACCCATTTTGTACCAGGCTATTAGCCCTGGAGGACCTTACCAATTTTGCAAAGCTTTGCCTTTAGTGTTAGCACATTGAGGAGAAGTTTATGACTTACTATTTTGTACAATCCTGACTCGGGCTATTGATTTTGCAAAACTTTGCTTTTAGTGTTCATTGACGAGAAATTTATGTATAGAAACATTTATCAGCAGATCTTTTGAATTGTGTAAATTATTGTTCTTGCAACATCATTACAACATCAACAACCTAAATTCTTTCAACCCAATGAGGGATAAAAATTAAAAAAAATTAAAATGACAATGCTTTACGACTTTTCGTACAGTCTCATTGGGTCTATTGAGGACTTTATCGATTTTTTGCAATTAATGTACATTGAGGACTTTATGACTTACCCATTTTCTACAATCGTCACATACTTTGGAGGAACTTGCCGATTTTGAAAGATTCTTTGAAATATGGTAAACAAAATAATGGGAAATGCAGCTCCAAGAATGCATCTGTTCAATTGACTCTAGCCTGGTTCACACAGGGCTCACTGTGGGTATTAAGGACTTTACCAAGTTTGCAAAACTTTGCTTTGAGTGGGACATAGTGTGATTGGGTGTATTACTTAGTTCTTGGCTGTGCTCACAATTTAATTTAATTTTTGAAGGAGCCATATTGATTGGCTCATCATCAAGTTTCTTTTTTGGAACATTGGGCAGTCCCAGATACATAGAAGCACCTCTTTGGACCCCTGGTCCCAAAATAGAAACAAACGTGAGCCCCTGTGATTGACGTTTTCACTTTATATACCCTAGAGTTGAACTTTGGGCAAACCGATTGGAATAAAACTCCTGTCTCCTAAGTTAGGGTTAAACCTCACCTTCAAAAAAAACTTGCAAAAATGGGGTGTTGTGAAGCTTGAAACTTCTTGCCTTTCATGTGAACTCTTGAGTGCATTGTTGGTTTCCAATAAAAGCTCTTTTAGGCTTGCGTTGGTCTCCAATAAAATGCAACCTTTTCTTCCCAACATGTAAACTTTAAATTGGTTGTGAACTCCTCTTTCACAGTTAAGATCAACACTTAAGGACAGAAAGAGCAACAAAATGAAAAAAAACAAGGAGTTTTGCCTTCTTCACCCAACATGCGAATTCTAGACTAGGCACAAAGTCCTCTTTTGCAACTAGCATCAACACTCAAGGAAGAAGAAAACAATGACATGAAGAAAAAACAAAAAGAAGTTTATGTGAGATAGGGAAGTCAAAACTAGAAGAACTCCACATGATAAGGAGCTCATTTTAGCTCTACCTTCGTTTTGGACTTCAACACATGGGCAAGAAACTTAGCATGAAGTCAAGGAGGTATTTTGGGTTTGGGGCGTCGTTGGGCATACTTTTTTTTGTTGTGCTGTAGTCTTGATCCCATCCTGTGAATTGGGCGAGCACTGGCACGCTTTTGACACCATGTTTGCCCAACTTTATAGATAACTTTATTATGTATTAGGTAACTGATGAGAGCAACTGTGTTATTTGTAGTTGAGGCATGTATGCTGAGACTATGTTTGGTAACTCAGTTGCTCTTGCTGGTTATGAGATGTAACTGGTTTTCAGAACGGCTCCAGCATGCATACTAAGATGTCCGGTGATGGGACATAGTAGACAAAGAATATCACATGGAGGAAGTGCCGTCCACATGTGTGAAGAGGGTGGGGTTATCAGTTGAAACTGACTCCTGGCTAGGCACTCCTATGCTGCCATGCCAGCCTAATCCCCATGAAACCAGTTACATCTACTTCAGGTGCATTCACACTTGGTGTTAAGGACTCTAGTATTAAGTCCCTTAAGACCAAGCTAGTCATTTAGAACCTAAACCTAATTACCATGAAGATTTTATGTTAAGTTAACATTCACTTAAATATTAAACAATCATTCATTTAACATTGGGTACCACCCAAGATGCCACCTAGATTTTCACTTAACACTGACTTTAACATTAAGTGTGAATGCACCTGAAATCCCTAAGATTGAGAGAGATCTTATGCTCAAGAGGAGCAGGTGTTAGAACCATCCCCATCCTATATGCCTTGTGATCTACCTATGGTTAGGTTCATGATAACCCTCACCTTGTACTTTACAATGGGTAAAACCTGATGGTGAGGGATGTTCTAAAAACAGAGGGTGAACCAGCACTTGTACTTGTACCATGGTAAAAATCCCAATTTTTTTAAAATGTTGCTTTTGACCATGGTAAATATCTCATGGTAAGACTGAATCAGGGTCTCTGAGTCCAAATTTAACATTTACAATGCCCCTCACCCTATGGCTTTATCCTACACATAGGACCAGCACAATCCTAAAACATCACAAGGTCTAATAGTTAATAGTCTACAAAAAAAGCTCTTAATTAAATAATGTGGCAAACAGAATCATTTCGAAGTGCCAATTCCATCAGATAATGGCCATTGATCAGAATCGACCTACAATGACCACTTGGCACCCCCTTAGCCAGCTGATCCTCCCAATGGTCTCCCAATCACCATTGATCAGACCCAAGCTTACGGCCACGTCCCACCACTGGTCAGCTGGCCAAGTCCTCCTAATGGCCATTGGTCAGCCCTGGCTAACAGCCATTCTGTCAAGTCTCAGCAAGGTCCTCCCAAGGTCTATTGAAAATCTGGCTGTTGTTCTGGTGTGAAAGGAGAAAGGTAGGTGTTGCGGTGTGAAACTGTTGGTGTGTGAAAGCAGAAAGTTAGTCGTGTGGTGTGAAAGCAGAATTGTGGCTGTTGCTGTGTGAAAGCAGAGATTTGTCGTGACTTCGCTGTTGTCGCTGCGGCAGCTGCGTGCTCTACTGCTGGTGGATCCCACAAGGGAAATGACAGCTGCCAAAGTGCAGTAAAGAAACATCGAGAATCGCTGAGACGTGAAGATCAAGAGTTGCGGTTCAAGAAGAATCGAAAATTGTTGTTGTAGCAGCAGCGGCAACTGTAGCCCAGAGCACCCGCACTCGAATCTACAGATTCCTTTCTTTCCTGTGCCCTTCTGCCGGCCACCCATTTTGTTGTTTTTCTTTGTCTTGACCCTCAACGCAAGAAACTCACGAAAGCAAGGCGGAAAAAAAGCGAGTGACGTTGTTGTATGTCGACCAATCAAAGGACGACCAAACCCATCTGCATCTTGACCCATCATCTTCATCGGAAATTTCCCTCGTAAGTAAATATATTGGAAACAAACCTGCATAAATCGCAGCAGCATCATCAGCAACAATCACAAGCAAGTGATCGATCTTTTCAGTCGTGTCTCCATCTCTCTGTCTCTGTCTCTCTCTCTCTGCTGCCGCTTTACACCTAATATCTGATATCTTGTTTTTTTCAACTTGCAAACCGTTTCTTTCTTTTGTGCGTCTGGGTCTCGACTAAGCTCACATCTTCACACCTCCCCCGCACGGATCTTGATCTTCTCTTATTAGCTATTTTTTTGTGGTATTTTTGTCCAATTCTCTGTGTGAGAAGAGTTTCGTCTTCAATCATGAGTTCGCCTGCTGAAGTCCAGAGTATCTATGATTTCGTTGTCAAGGTAAGTTCTCTCGACTCTCACACCATATCAGACTTGCAGGCTGCAATTCAGGCTCATGCAAATCTTGTCAACTTTGTGTGCTAGACATGTTATTATGTGAAGGAGCTTCTCTTTAGGGTTTAGGGTTTAGGAGATCTGATTCTGGAGCTTCTGAATTCAGATTATTCAGCTTCTTGAGATCACTAGATAATTAATTAGAGATTTTGTGAGTGCATTAAATTATTTTTGACATAATTGGGTTGTGGTATTTGTGTAACAGGACATTGATGGGAATGATGTTTCTCTCAGTACATACAAGGGCAAGGTTCTTCTCATTGTTAATGTCGCATCTGAATGGTTGGTAACAACAGTCCTTCAACTTCATCTCACTTAATAACCATGTGTATGTGGCTCCTTTGCATGATGTCCAGAACCTTTGATGGATTCTCTCTCTTTGTATCACAAGCTTGATAATGGCAAAATCTTTGATGGGTTCTATCTCTCTCTTTCTGAATGACAAGCGCCATGATGGCAAAACCTTTGATGGGTTCTGTCCCTATCTTTGCATCACAACATTGGAACCACGAGTTCAGGAAGCATTTTGGAACGACCACAGTTCAGGGTTTAGGTTTTAGGGTTTCCAATTACACTTTTTGATGTTTCTTTGTCTGGTTCTCCAGTTTTTGGGCTCATCATTTTCTGAAGGATTTGGTTGTATTTTGCTTACAATATGCTTGCATGGGATGGGTTTGGAATGGGCTGAATTACAGTGGGTTGACACAAAGCAACTACAAGGAGCTCACAGATTTGTACAACCAGTATAAAGGGAGTGGTATGAGCTCTTTCCCTTAAATGTTTGACTGAATTTTTGCAGCTGGTTTCTCCCAGCAGTAGAAACAAGTGCTGGACTGGTATTGAGTTTTGAACTTATCAGTCTGGTCCTTGTATGGGGTACTTTTAAGAAAGCCTGGTCTTGGTATTTGGTTCCTGTTTCAATTTCATACTGACCTGGCCCTGGTATTGGGTCCAAGACTGATTTTTGCCTGGTATGAGGCAGTTATAAACCTGGTATTGAAATTCGTATAAGGCAGGTATATGCATATATACCTGGTATTTCCTCAGATCCCTACCAGGCTGGTGCAGGTATAAGGTGGATATTTCCTGAGTTCATAACAGCCTGGTAGGGTCCTTGATACCAATGTTGATACCAGGCTTAGGCCTATATACCGGTCCAACACTGGTAGAAACTTGGATAGAGGTTTTTCTCAAAAGTTTGGAAGTTGATCAAGACTCTTGTTATCACCTGTATTTGTAATTCTTTGGGTTACATCAGTGCAAAGGTGAAGTGAACTAATGAAATGACATGTGGATGATGCTGTATTCTTTTGCAGACTTTGAAATTCTGGGATTTCCATCCAACCAGTTTGCAGGTCAAGAGCCCGGCTCAAATGAACAAATTAAGGAGTTTGCATGCACCAGGTTTAAGGCTGAGTTTCCACTCTTTGATAAGGTACAATAATACTACTTTGCCATGTTTTTTGCCTTAAAAAACGCAAGGCTTTATATTGAAGGCTTGGTTCAATATACCTAAAGAGTTATTCAAATCAGAAAGTCATAATTCTGTAAAGGAAGCATCCAAGTCCTGAAACATGAGTGTTGTGTAAGTATAACCATGTCAAGTCTTCAAATACAAATTCTTAATATTCTTGTTTGATGGACAGGTTTGTGGAGTCTGGTGTGTGAAATAAGAGTAAAATATATGACCTTCTGTTGGTGGGATTTGGTAGATTGATGTGAATGGGCACAATCAGGCGCCCCTGTACAAGTATTTGAAGTCACAAAAGGGAGGAGGACTCTTTGGTGACAGTATCAAATGGAACTTTGCTAAATTCTTGGTTGACAAGAATGGGAAAGTGGTGGAACGATATGCGCCTACTACTTCTCCATCTAAGATTGAGGTGATTTCATTTAAAATCCATGCCTGTTTTTGTAGGTTTGAGTTCATGTTCTTGCATTCAATTTTCTAGTCTAAACCCTAAACCCTAAACCTTTGAAAGTGAAAAGGGGGACTTAGTTTGACATGTTGTTGATGATGGGTCTTTACCTCTTTTGAATGTGCAGAAGGATATAAAGAAATTGGTGAATGCTTAACTGTGGACCAAAAGGCTTCTGATATTTTGGATGCTAGCCACTAGTTTCTTGTGTCCTCCACTGTATTTATGGGCATTTCATTCATACCAGTGGTGTTTATATAGTTTTTTTTTTTTTTTACAGTGTATAGCTTTTCTTAAATCTCATGTTATTTGAAGTGATATTATCTCTGTTGTCTCTGCACTTTTTGCAAGCAGGAACATTCCGAACTCCATTTTCTGTTATCAGGTTGTTGCAAATTCAAGAAACAATACACATTCTTTGTCATTGAGAATAGATGATAGACAGGGTTAATTCAAAATTTTACACCTTTAGAAATTTCAGAAGTGAGTAATTATGATTATTTTCCTTAAGAGGGAGGATGTGCATTGTGTATATGTAAATATATCAAATAGGTCCATTTTATACATGTTTGCAAATATCCTCCCATAGACGACTGGCCATCTTGGGCCTGCTGTCAACATTCCTTTACTAATTGGCAAATACATAAGGTTGTGAAAAGATAACATGATGAGGTAAATTATTGTTTTTTTGGAGAAATATTTAATTTTCTGGTATAGTGATCTATGGCAATTCTATATGCCCATTGTCAGAATGTCATAATATCAATGGTAGTTTGTTGTATTGGGCTCATTCTCTGTTCATATTAATGCAACTACCAATTACCACACATATTGTTGTACTTTCAAATGAATAATGCTTGTATGATTCTGAAATAGAAAGTTTTCCAGGTTTCTATAAAATTTTCTACTGGGTTGTTAAAAATAAACAAGGCTTCTGAATTTTTTCGACTTTCATAACTAGTTTATAGTTAAATTTGACTGAATGTTTTTGTGGATGACTGTCACTTCCACTACAGCACAAACGAAAAAACAAACCCACTGATGGAGTGTCATTAATTTCTTCCTAAAATCCAAGGGAAAAAAAACATTTGGGCCTACATTGACATGCAAAAAAAGGGGACCTTTGTGAAACAAAATGATCATGAAAATAGTCGTCTATAATTAAGATTTTTTAGATCACATTCTAACCTAAGATTAGTCGTCTATAACTAAGATTTTTTTTAGCCAGGTTTTTGCAGATGCTCAAATTCTCCAGAAGAACCCAAGGTTTTTCTCGTGTGCATATATATTTCTAATTCTAGGGTAAATGAGCCAGTGACTGAACACTCAAGTGCTCAGGGCAAGCCAGATCCAAGGGGAGGGCTCTGTTATTTCTGGTGTCCAAACAAAACTTGAACCCTTCCTATTCGCATATTTGGCGCGCTAAAAATTGTCTAAAACCGAACACTACAAAGGTCGATTCCTAAGCACTCAAAAAATTCCTTGTATGTTACTCTATTGCTATTAAAGATCCAAGATGATTTGTAAAGCTTCAGGTGATGCTCATATAACGCATTAAATCATTTAAATGAATAAGAAATAAGAAAGTTATGAGGTTTGAAAGTAGGGGGGATCAAAATGAATTATTTTTATAAAAAAAACTCCTTTTGCAATTAAGAAAATGTAATTTTTTTACTGCTCTTTTTTGTCTGGTCACTTGGCTTTGCATTTCAAAGATAATTTGTAAAGCTTGAGAAGGTGCTCCTATAACATTTTAAATCACTGAAAATGCAGATCAATCGAAATGAAGAATTGAGAACAATCTGCCAAAGGTTCGGTCATAGGCAGGTGATCAATGATGGGTCAATTTACCCTACAACATTATGACCATTGTCCAGGGAGTTCCATATTTGAGAGGAAAAGGATGAGATGATTTAGGTTACAAAATGGCCATGCTCATTTCCAAATGGAAACCAATGTAATGAATTCAGGGATGCCTGCTGCACAATTGATTCATGACTTAAAGATGAAAATTGCAAGTGCTTGCCAATTTTTCATAAACACATGTTCTTTACAACTGATGTAATTGCAATGGGTGCCCACTTAGAGCAGTTATAATGCTTCTCTTAAGGTAAAAAATCACAAAATTTTCACATTTTATTATGCCGTTCATGAAATTCAAGTTTTCAAATTTTCAAATTTTGTTACCAGTTAGGCACTTTTACATGTGTTTTCTTAGGTGGGATGGGCAGCCGTTTACTGGCTTTAATTTTTGTGCTGTTGGTGTTAATTTTAATGCAAATTGATGATTAATAAAATCATTTCAAACGTGAATGGTGAAAAACATGTTACACTTTGGGACAAGCCTCAGGAGAACCCATTACCACTGAAGAGAACAGGTGGAATGTACCCTATTCAGCCTGTTCTATAGTACATAAAATCCTCAACATTCTTGTCTGGAATAGGGTCAAGCTTACAAATTGTAAGATTACTTGTTTTGAACAAAAAATGGAATTTTTAAAATTATTTTCTTCACATAGTAGAAGGGCTCCAAAACAGGTCGCTACATCAAATTTTTTAAATATGTTTTTTTACACAGGAGGACTCCAAATAGGTCCCATTTCCAGAGTTTATTTTCTAATTGTAAATTCTTCACACAGGAGAAGGGCTCGAAATTAGGTCCCTTCCTTAGGCTTTGGAGATGAAGAATCCCCAAATGGGCAATTTGACTAGTTTTCTATGCAAGGGTTGGCCTCATTATGGGTGGCTTAATTTTCTCTTACAAAAATTTCCCCCAAAAATTGGGAAAAATAAATGATCAGGAACCTTCTTTCTTTGAGGTTCTTTGAGGGCCCACTTGCCCATATGTGGGTGCTTTATTGCTAGTTGGAGCTTTAGGGCTAGTGAGTGCTTTTCTTGGGGTCTCTTATGAGCAAAGTCGACTCTTCAACAATTTTCAAAGCAGATCAATGTTGATCAGTGAGACTTGCAGACTTTTGTTTTCCTTTTTTTTTCTTTTTTTCTTTGGCCTTTGGTCCACTTTATCATGCTCCCACTCAATAATAAATTATTATAAAATATAACTGGACGACATGGGTAGATCACACCATAGGTTTTACTTCTTTCATAGTGAGAAGGTTCAAACATGCAAGGGAGAATGTTAGTGCTGAAAGGAAAGTAAGCAGATAGTCAAATGAGACGTTAAGATTTGCTAACAGTGACCTGTCTAATGCATTTTCAAAGGTTCATTTGAATATATGCATGTGGTAATCTATTTTTCAACTAGAGGTGATGATGATGTGATGTATCATTTAGGGTATTAATGTGTTATGAAGGTGATGACAGGGTGATAGTTGTACACATTAATATTAGTGCACATGACAACGGATGTATCTACCTAAAAACCTTTGCAGCACGTCAAACCTAACTAGCTGTCTCAGCTTTAACAGCTCACCCACTTATGTTCATTTAAGTCTGCCCTTGATCTAGTTATCAGTTTGTTAGCAATCTTGTAACTCAGAAGAGATAAATCAGAAGACATTAATTACTTACTTGACCCACAAGACATATATATATATATATACATAAATACGCACAAAACCATATGTACGAGTGCTAGCATTATCCATCCTATCAGTAATAAATAAATCTGCAATTCAAACGTCCTATTATTGCACAAGTTTACATTATCTACTAAGCAGAATTGTGTTTTGCAACTTGTGATATTCAACTCAAAATGTGAAATGTGGGAAGTAACTACTTGTAATAGCGGGATTAGTTATAGGTCTGAACTCTATGATCATGAGTGCATCATGCGATCTGTATATATACAAATTGCTATGTGGATTCGTGGAGTGTCTGTGATAATCTGATCAGACTAATAATTTGTGTTCTTTGTGCTCATCAGAGTCGAGAAAGACGTTGAACGTCGACTAGGATCAGAACAAGCAGGTTCTTAATCTAGAACTTTGGAACTCTTAATCAAAGTCCGAACTAGATAACGAAACTTGAATGTGTTCACGAAGTGTAACTGTGCACATGGTCGAGCACTCGATCAAAACTAGACCACATCCCTAGCTAGCTCTAGTCTAGCTCCTACAGTAGAAACCCAAATTCCCTGCAGGCACCGAGTCCACTGACAATAACATCCTGACCTGCTGCTGGCTCTAGACATTAAATTTGCATTAAAAGATTGAGTCAGCATTTCATGTCCTAGATTTAACTGTGTCTCGCCGACGGGCCGGGACTCGTAATCTGGCGTTGGTGAGGGTAATTGACAAGAACGGATCTAGATAAGCCACCTGCTCGTGGTGATTGCGTAGTAACTAGATCAAGCTGCAGCTGATTGTGTCCTCCTCGATCTAGCTTCCAAATTGCGAACCGTCATTTCTGCTTCTAGGATTCAAAGGACCTGGAGCTTTAGGCTCTAGTAGCAAACGTAATTGCAACAGTGAGCGGCGCAATACTATTGGCATCTAAATGCCCAGGACAAAAAGATGTGCCGTCTCCTGCAATAATTAGTGCTAGACTAGCTGCCCAACCGCTTGCATGCTCACAACGATCCACTATCTGCGACGTGTGGAATAACGACATCTCTCCATTAGGCTGCTCTCTTTCCATTAAGCTCTTTCAACTAGTTGTGCTCACAATCATCTCACAACTCTACCGGTGAAACATCAGTTTATACCGTGGGATTGCTCAAGCACCAATTGTGACTTGTCACTACAAGTGGCGTCCTCCAGGCGCACCTTAATACTTTCCCCACGTTTAGAATAGCTTACAAGACCTGCTGCTGATGTACTGCTGATTTCGTGCGAAGCAGTTTGTGTGACGCGAATCTTGTGATCGGGTGGTACAGGCCGGGAAGCATTAACGGCGCTAGAAGGACGTATCGGTGTATTACCGCGGTTTGTCTGGTGCAGTCCCAAAGTCAAGTCGCTTCCCACGGCCGACTCTGATTTGCATACTTGACAAATTTCAGTCGAATTTTGTAAGTTATGATGATCACGCGGAGAGCTCATGAGCCTAGTGATCGCATTCACGGCGCCGGGGCTGCATTGATCATCGCGGGATGATCGCGCCTTGAGTTGAAGAAGTCGTGATTTGTCGATCTCAGCTTGAGCCCGCTCCCGCATTCTTTTAGCATCTGCGAGCTCGGTTTCTGCCATATCCTTCTGTCGTTTGGCCACGTCCCGGGCGTGTTCTGCGAATGCTTTCTCAGCCGAGGCTTGCTGAAGCTGCTCTCGAGCTTGGTGCTTTATGAGTTCTGCTCTTGCGATTTCGTTTTCCGCTTCAGTGCTTTCCAGGCGGGCCTGTTCCTTGGTTCGCCTCGCTGCAGCCAGGTCTGACAACGCCAACTTCATTTCCGTCCTCGCCTGGATGAGTTATCCACCGATCACCATAGCGTCACTGGTCATAACTGGATAATCAAGAGTAGCTAGTACTTCACAGATGCCTAATAAGGACATCTTTGTATTGCTATGCTGTGATCACATATTTTGTGATCATACTGGCTTTCCATTATGTGCTTTTCATTATGTTTTTGTAGCTAGCTGTGCTCACAGTCATGTCGCAGCTTTACGGTCAAGCATTGACCAGTTGCAAGAGGTGTGAGAACTGTGAGTCAGTCACACACAGTTGCACACAGTGTGTTGTGATCATAGCAGCCTAATCGAAAGAGACCCTAAGTTAGAAGCACAAGGAAGAGGGAGACACGGATATAGATACACTGCTGATCTCACCTGTTCTCTCGCCTTGTTTGCTTCAGCGCAAGTAGTCGCAGCTAACTCCTTTTGCCTTGTCAAAGCCCCTTCGATGCGTGACGTACGCGCCACAATTGGCAACTCGGATTGGGAGATCACCTCCTGCTGGTGGTGATCTGCACATTTTGCAATATGCTTGTCTATAACGTCGGGACCGCTATTGTGATCAGGCACCCCTGCAGCTGGTCCTGAATCCTGCGCTGTTTGACGCGGGGGCAGTGAAGCAGTTATTGCAGGGAAGGTCGACATGAGAGCCAAGTCTTCGCCGATTCCTTTGTTGGAAGCGGCCCTCTGCATTATGAGTGCTGCATGATGATCACCAGATGCTGCTGCTTCAGCATCCGGATTTGCTTCTTGCACCGTCTGCAGTTGATAGTCTGACATTGCAACACCATGTAGTGATCTAGTCTGATCAACGTCTGCTTTTGGATTGGGTTTTGTGTCCCTACTCCCAGCAGCATCGACAATCACGTACTTAGATCTGCGATCACTTGTCGATATCATCTGAGGATCTCGAGGAGACTCACTAAAGTGGCCAATCGTCAACTGCAGTGAAGGTACATCGACGACCACGCAGCAGCTGTCGGAGCTCACGGGACGCACTAGAGATCTGCAATCTCTGGTGAAGTTCGAGATGACTTCCGGGCATATTGCCGAGTTTTTAGTGCTACAACGAGCTAAGAAGTTATGGGAAGCTAAAGCTTGCAGTTGCATATCATGCCCGGCCTGCTCCACGGTGCTAGATGCTAATGTGACGTCCGCATTATTATACGATTCCTGCAGTCTCGACTGGACCTGATCAATCCCGGGAAGTGGTAGGAGCTGCTGCAATTCACTGCGTCGTTCCAGAACCCAGGTGGGAATCACATTACTGCTCCCCGTAATATTATGATTAGAACTCTGATCGAACCTACAGCAGCTGCTGGTAGTACGAGTCATGACTTGCTCATTCATAAATGTGGAGGAATCCGCGGAACCGCGAGCTGCAGCTGTATTGTCTGACTCGATGCTGGCGGAGTTCGCAAATGGAACAATACCTGTGTCTCTGGATTCACGGCTGGGACTAGTGATGTCAGTGCTAGATACACCATTTCTGCCGCGAGTAGTCATCAGAGTACTGCGCCGCTGCTGCAAGGTGATCGACAGCTTCTTTCCACTTCCACTTCGCATGTTAGTACCCTTCTGTACTTCGGCAGCTGCACTGCAGCTATCCTGGTGCTCAATGAAACTCTCTACCCTATTGCACCCATCAAGATGAATATCCATCAATCTCTAGATTGTTAGCTGCATGCAATCCTTTGAATAATCAAGACTTCTGCAGTATAATATGAGTTGCAGATGATCGAAAATATGGGTTTCGCAACATGCTGATCTAGTAATCACGAAGTTCGTACGTACCTTGAGAATACCCTTCCGCACTCACAACAATGACCGCGTGTGCCACAGGTTTTCAAGTGGGCTTTGTAATCCGATTGCACAGCATAACCTTTGGAGCACCTGTCACATATCCATTGCTCCTTGCTGCAGTGCTTCCTCCGGAAGTGTTTCTTGATACCAACTAGATCGCCTAGTGCATGTTGTGGCTCGTGGTGCAAGCACGTTAGCTCCGGGCAAACATACACACGCTTCTTGTGGGTAGCTAACCTGCTGCTGCTGGTGTTCTTGAGCAGCTTCCATGGTACCTGCAGCATGCCAATCACGAAAACAATTATATCAGACCTGCACTAGGGTGCATCAACATTCGTGCTGCAACTGGACGAGACTTATACTGCAGCCTGATGCAGATCCTGAGAAACTTCCAGCAGCTACTTAGAACTGCAATATGAATCCAGTCGAGACACAGGATTGAACCAGTTACCTTGTGGCGTCGTCTGTGCATCTGCAGGTTCTGATCCCGTTGGAAGCCCTGATTGCAAATTTCACAGATAAATCTGTCCGATTCCATCAACGTTTTTGGAGACAGGGCCACCACTTCCGCATCTGGATCTGCAAAATTATGATATTTTGCCATCATCATTCTGACCGCGTAAGTCAACGCGCCTGCTGATCAATCCGCTGCTCATCTACTCTTGCCCGCGTATCCCGGAAGACTACACTTTCAGAGACTTTGCCTTGAAATCTTACTCTCCGCCTTAATCCGAGCGAGCAATTTTTTAGCTGGAACCACAATCAGTACAGCTTATAACATGCAGCTCACGACGCCACTCACTATTGCGCGACACGGAAGATTCTTGAAAGTTGCACAATAGTAATTGGCAGCAGTTCGGATATGTAAGCAATGGGAAGCTGCACAGAGCTTGCATTTATAACGTCTACGCCCATCCTTAGGTGGTGTACAAAATCGAAATAGAACTTAGCTTGTGATTCTAATGCGCTTTAGTCGTCGTGAAGCTGTTGCAAAGTTAGGACCTGAAGATCTTTCAGTCATGACTGACCATTCTTATTACGATATAGGAATTTGGAGTCCTGGACTCATGATCACCCAAACAGGGAGCGTCTCTAGCGCGGCTGTTTGCACTTGAACATTCCAGCCAAGACGTTTGCTTGCAGCAAGAATGAATTCATGTGAATATTGCACAGTTTAAGACGCCTGCACTCTCTCCAAGTGGCCACTCTCTGAACCTCAAAATTCTGGAGCTACGCATCTAGTACACAGATTGTGTGTGAGAGAGAGCAATAGATTGCCATGAAAGTTAAAGCTTCGATTTTCAATTAGGGATATTGAAATCCTTGAAAATCAAGGTCTGAGTCCTGTTTCTTGTGTACTCTTTAGTAGCAGTTGGGCATTACAGAAGCAGGTCTGGTGCTTCCGAGTACTCCCCCACTATGTTAGGGCTGCTGCTCCTGAATACTACTCCCCATTAGAAGCCGAACACTAGACACAGCTTACCTACAGCTTGGAGATTGCTGCATTTAGAGTCTATAGTGACAGAAGAGCAAGCAGTATTATTTTTGAACGCTTTGTCTATAACGAAGCATAGAAATGACACCATGAACTTTAGAACTGTCGAACTTAACCTCTCCCTTCGACGAATCTCGAGTCTAATCCACGGATAAGGCTCATGTGACTGGCAAAGAGCTTCAAGAACAGTTTTGGACTGAATATAACAAGCTTCCTAGGAAACAATGTAAATGATACGTGCTTCCTAAGTTTCGCTTGAACAACAATTTGAAATCTTTTACAATTGGAAGTACAAGAGTTCACACATGTATGTATGATGTCGTTTCCTTTTACAAGTTGTCCACTGCTCGACGAGGAAGAAGACACATCGTAACTTGGTCTAGACTGACTCTTCGTGCGAAATAATTACAGGTAAGTAGCACTTTCTGGGGCAGATGCATAGGTATTAGGACATCTTTCCATCATGTTGCTGTGTGATCAGAGCAGCTTCCCATTATTTTTTTTCAACTACCTGTGCTCACAGTCATCTTACAGCTGGGTGATGAACTAATACTAGGCTGAAACTAAGGTCTGGCGCCCGTGAGAACTAAAACCACATGTCACATATGTGAGACATATGTCGGTTCCAGCTTGAACCTTCGGACAACATGGCAAAAGGAAGTGGAGGACTCGAGAACGACGTCCGTGAGAGCCAGCTAGCTGAGGATACAGCACGAGATTCAATGCATCTCAGGACGAATGCTCTCGCGGTGACCATCGAGTCTGGCTATAGAAAACTTAGAAGATATAATTTAACTGCAGGCGCAAGAAGCTGCTTCTTAATTAAGAAAACTTGGAATTATCTATATGCTGGTGATAGTAGCCGCGTACCAGGTGTCCCCGCAGGCCGTCGCCTGCGCTTGTTGTTGCCGCCCGAGTTCGCTGGAGTGGCAGCCAGCTGCAGGGAGTCATGGCTGGGATGATCGCCGACATTGCTGTACTGATCACCACTACCAGGCGAATCTGCAGCAGGCGAGTTTTTCTGCAAGGTAATCACTGCAGCATTAGTTATAGGATGTATATCATCACAGCCACCGCTGAGCCGGAGGATTTGCGCCGCATGCGCATGGAGCTGGTGGGCAGTCATGGAAGTGCACATCAGCTCCGATTCCCCCCCCTACCCCCGTCAATTTCTTTGCTGCATTCGATCTTCTTTAATCCACTTTTGTTTCACAGCTTGAAATTCCAAGCCACTGCTCCTGCGATCATCCGTGCAAACACTGTGACCCAATTTGATTTTCCTATAACCTAGGCTGGAAGAATTCCCGCAGCAGACGTAATTTCTGCAGCTGCTGCTGCCCCCAATTGAGCTACCTCACCTTTTCCCCCGCACCTTCCACCCTTCCCTCGAGCTGCTACCCAGTAACTAGCTAGCTACCATTACTGCAGCTTGTCGTTACCCAGCTACTGTACCCTCTGTCCCTCCTCGCGTTGATCGAGTCATACCGTCCACTGCACCCACCTTGTTGTTGAAGTCGCCTCTGGGACTAGACTAGTTTATTCAACAGGACTTCTGAGTTTGTCCCTTTCGTTTCTTTTTCGAGGTTCATCCTAGCTAGCTTTCTTTCTTTCTTTTGTTGCCGCTCATAACACGTTTACTACTAGTGCACGCACGCACGGAGGCCATCATGCGTATATACTGTAAGCCATTCTATCCTTTCGTGATCAACCACGCCATGAGTACTTGGGTGGTGGTGGTCCCTGGCATCATGAGGACCCCTTTTTCTTCTCAGTTCCCATTTCATCCAGGGCCCCATCTATCCTCTCTCTCACTCTCTCTCTCCGTAATTCCCCTCATTTGGTGCCTATGTTTGAGGAGCCTGTCCTAAAACTGTTGTTCGAAGTTGGCTCCTCCAGCAGCTTCTCAACCACTAGAATGAACATCGCATTAATCATGAGTTGACTGAAGCTTGATCTGCTGCAGTCAGTCTATCGGTCGTCCCGATCGATCATGTGTGCCTGAGGACATCTTTCCATTATGTTGTTGTGATCACAGATTCTGTGGTTAATTGTTGTCCAGTAAATAGTTATAATTAGGCGTTTGCTCGGGGGAGATTAATCGCTCAAATCGATAGAGCAATTTTGTTTTTGGCGGTAAGTACTGAGTAGCGACAGGATCACTAGTGACACCAGGACATTCATTCGTACACCACGCATGAATCCCGGCCGGAACGCCCCCCTCAACGAGAAACTGGAATATTCTTCAAGGAATTCAGTCAAGCGGAGTGTTCTTTTAGGAATTTCTAAATGTAGCGATCAGCCCCTGTGAAGATTTAGCCAAATATGGTTAACAACCAAATATGAAGTACACATTTTGTTAATCAACAGTTTACATTCATGGCTACATACAGAAAACTAACTGTAGAAATTTGACGATTATTTTTTTTTTTCTCAGTTTTGGAGATTGAAAATCACTTCATTTTCAAATTTTCTGATTTTATATATTTTTTCTTCTTGACGAAATTTCCGCAGTAGAAAAAAGCTGGAGCGCACCAAATGGAGTTTTCATTCGGTGACTCAATCGCTAGCCTATCAGGTGCAACTATTGAACATTGGTTTTTTTGGAACTTGAATTTTAGCCAAGGTGGCCATCATGCATAGGAAGATGTTGAAAAAATGGGGATCATCCCTGGGAAGATTTAGCCAATCTGGCTATAAACCATATATGAAATTAAAAAATTTAATCATATTTCTATATTTTTGGCTAGACACTGAAAACCAAATATAGAAATCTGTTGATTTTTACTTGTTTTTTTGCTCACCTCTGGCAATTGAAAACACCCAAAATCACTTCACTTTTTTATTTTGAATTTTTTTTGGACAAAATTGCATCAATTAAAAAAGGGCTGCTAGTACTGAGTCTTGATCATCAAGGAAGTAGGTCCATCTGTAAGGATTGGATTTCCATTGACGACTCAGGCCCACTTTGGATT
>Ga0209611_10004761_pt1 | contig 23053 bp, 20 predicted proteins | sample S1TSphgellanicum_3_FD_187693 | JGI IMG/M metagenome (GOLD analysis project Ga0209611, IMG submission 187693) | Host-associated microbial communities from peat moss isolated from Minnesota, USA - S1T2_Fc - Sphagnum magellanicum MG (SPAdes) (version 2) | ecosystem: Host-associated > Plants > Peat... | reverse complement strand
AATAAGTTGTCAAATTGACTGTGGAGTTCAACCATGTCCATAGGGTTTTTTTCACCCACTTTAACAATAGCCATATTTAGGATATGGGGTGTAAGACCCTGCATTGCATTATCCCATTCATTTTTACCATCATATGACCCATCGATTTTGCCATGCTTTGTCACCTCCACTTTGTGAGTTGGCAATCCTTTCCTTTTCAACTGTTCTGCTTCAAATTTTATGGTTTTTTTTAACATCCGTTGTTGTGTCTTAATGTCAACCTTTGACCTACTAGATGGTTCTTGCAGCTCCTCCCTAGTTGTAGGCATTTTTGCCCCTTGAGTGTTAGTTCTGCCTACATCAAACCCACTAGCCCATCTAACATCTATGGAACCCCTACAACAACCACTAAGCCCATCCCAATTTGCATGGCCATGGTGGTTTATTGCCATCCCTTCACACAATTATTCCACTATCCTTGGTAGTCAGTAGCCCACTACCCTTGGTGCTTATAGTGCCCATGTGGTGGTGGTGGCCAATTTGATTCTCCCCTTGCCCATTGCCCTAGGTGTCCATAGTGCCCACGTGGTGGCATACACTTTATTTGTCTATCAACTAATTTCCATTGTTGCCCATCATATCCTAGAGGTGGCCCACCTTGTGCATTAAGCTTGCATTCTTCTACTTGTTGTGGAGTGCGACCTTCCACCCCCCCTTGCTGCATTTTTAAAGGCTAGTTGTACAACCTTTCTTTGAATTTGCTCTCTACTTTCAATCATACCCTTAATCCCATGTTAGTAATTTGAAAACATATGTATCATACACCTAGGCAACTTCCAACAATCATGACATTCAATGTACAAGAAACAAACTTGGATACATAGTATTGGAAATAAATGGTTCGCATCAATTGTGCCATTGTGGTTTTATAAATAAAACCTACCTAGCTAAAAAATGGTTCTTTTTCTGTCCCTACCTCATTATGAACTACTCAAATTACCTATTGACATTAACAATCCCCAAGAATTTCCTATGTCTAACATTAAGCACATAACCACTCTTTGGCCAAAGTGCAAAACATTTTATTTGGGCTAAACCTAGATTGAAGTATGAGACTAATTGTGAACCAATGAACATGCTACAGACCTAGAATCATGTTGCTCTTTTAGGCCTTCCAATTGTAAACATTCCACAACCATATTCAAAACAAGGCACAAAAAAATAAACAACAATCCCACAAAGCCATAGCCCATTGGGTGTCAAGTTTTTCAACTTTCATTAGCAAACTTGTCAATAATAATAATTACATAAATAACTTTTTTTTTGTACACAATGAGTAGTTCAACACACAACACAAGTGCCAACCAATAGGCTATGGCATCAAGGTTGGGAATTTGTTGTATCCATCTTTCCTTTGTAAACCTTGTATATGTAAATCAATTCTACCCAAGGCCTTGAGTTAACCTAACAAACACTACACAAAAGGAGGAATTTTGGAGACTATACACTTGATGTTGGGTTGTAATGACAATCTATGATATGATCCTTCCATGTTTTGGTTAACAAGTTTGAAGTACTTAACTGAGGTTAAAAAGTTGAACCCATCTGTCACTTCAACAATATGTTATACATGTTCCATCAACATACACATTCCTGCATCCAACATTCATTAATTATAGCATGCAATTAATTAACAACCACAATGTTTTATTCATTACCAAGCTTTTAGAAAACAACCCATGCACACTGCAATAACCCTCCATGTCAAATGGTTGATTGGAGTCTTCATAATATCTTCTCTCTAAATCAATTGTTTCAACTAAATAAAATGACGTATCCTTAAAGCATGGTCCAAAAATCAAAAGGAACATTAACAAGATAATTCAAAAACACATGCATACCAAAATACAACTACAAGTAGGATTTGGCTACTACAAATTATCAAATTTGGCCCATGAACTTTTGCTACCAATTTTCAAGCATACCAAAATACAAATAGATGTGGATACTAGCAATAATGAGACTTGGTCCACAAACTTTTGTTACCAACTTTCAATTCATGAGCATACAAAATGACATTTTCACTATAGTATTCAATTGAACCAAATCAATGGCTAAAGATCCATTGTGGACTAGTTATGTGCTGTGAAAACATGGTAACCACATTGCAAATATTTGTACACACGATTAAATGAGCAATGTGTTATGAATAGTTAGTAAAATGGGATACAATCCAAATCTTGATATTGCATGCAACATGCATTACAACATTAGACCTCCCAACAACAAGAAATAAGAAGTGTCACATGTTGAACATTTAAGTATGGCAAGGGTGTAGTTCAAGTATGGTTCTAATATTATTGTACATTTTCTTCTAAAGCTTGGCATTCCTTTGCAACAATCATATAATCAAATTGCAACTTTTTCTCCAAAGAACAAATGTTGACCATCCACAAACAAGCAGAAAACATGAACAAGCCACAAAATATCAATGCACCTATTCACCAACCACAATCCAAAAACTCTAATGACAAATGTAGATGTGTATCCTTTAAGTCAAATACTCCAATTTCCAAGGATGCTAATTCCAATATAAAATCACATCAACAACATGAACCAATGCCTCTGCACCATCAAGGTGCTTGACATGATCCATGTTTCAGATCCATGACTCAAAGAATATATGGGAGTGCTAAAATTGAATGTGATTTCCCTCACTAGGCAAAACCATAGAACAAACTGAAATGGTCCTACATAAATTTAATGATATAATGTGGATCCATTAGTTTATTCCACTCAAAAACAACACCATTATCTGGTATGCTAGGAGAGTGCAAGACATAAATGGTTTTTAAATTTTCATTGTACCTAATGACTATTCAAATAGGGTAATGATCTCTTGAGAGTTTCATCCCTAAACAACCAAGAGGGACAAAACATTAATGTGAAACCCTAAGTTTTGACATGGGGTTGCAAACCAAATGTTGTTCATTACCACAAAAAAATTCCATTTCTTATAGTGTTGATAACATAGAAAACACATAAAGTCATTCGTTGTGTGGAACGAAGACAAGAACATTGGGACAAATTATATAGCAAACATTTTTGTAAAATCAAGGCACAAAATAGATAAGATTGCAATCATCTAAATGCTAGTGGTTAGGGAATAAGCAAATAGTCTTAACCATTTAATCTGGACAAACATTTGTTCTTGACCTACCAACAACTTCCAAAAACAAACTAGTTGCATGAAACAATGAAAAGAAGTTTTTGATTTACACCTAGTTTGTTGTCCTTGTTGCCATTTATTTATTGCCAAGGTTCTTCACTTCCTTTACAATTGAAGATGCATTTTGCAAATTATACACCCCTTCCTTGAGTAAAATAATTTGTTGTTATCGTTCAAAACTAGTGCTATTAGATTATTTTTCAAACTATTCTTCATTGCTACTAGTGTCACGTTTGTTTTTTGATGTAGACATTAACAACCCCCCCTTTTTTGCCATGCTTGCTTGTGGTTTTGCAACAATCCTACCATTCTTCCTACGTGGTTGTGACATTATTATTCTATCCACAAGTTGTTGTTTAACCTTCTTTTAATGTGGAGTTTTCCACCTGCAACAAATGCCATAATCTTTGAACGCTCAAACTATGGTTAACACTATTCATAGTTACTTTTAGACTGATTGCTTAACATATGCAAAGAACTTCAACAAGTCACCCAACATTTATGTTTCAAAGCTCCCAATTGTTGACCTATGATATATCATAAATATATAGACATTAGTGTGCAAGTAATATGTGATACATACATAATCCAGACTAACAAAAACATGAGTGAAAGGGCAGTGCACTGGCCTTAAGGATGCAAACATGTCACTATGTGACACAAACCCTAACAAAAGTACTTACCTATTTGGTAGGTCCCACCCACAACCCAACATGATCTGAAAGCATCACATTTTCCACCCACCCTATAGATTTTCGACCAACCTTGCATCGAATATTATAGTGGAATAAGTCAACCCTATGTAAACATTAGCACACATGTTTATAAAAAACCTGCATTTCAAAACCACACATGTGTTTGTAAAGGTAAGGAAAGGATGTTATAAATTCATAGTTTAGCAACTTGACATTCTAGAGGAGCTAGCTGTGCTTGGAGCTCAGCAATACATTGAACTTGTGCTTGTTCATAAGGGTTCAAATGTGGTGTTTCAACAATGTGCACAACTCCATCATTCTTGGCCAATGCAAGTTCATGTTTGCATTGTCTAACACTCAGGCCATTTGATAACATCCGATTTTGCTATTTTGTGGAAACATCTGTTAGCTTGGATAGGTTGCAAGACTCATCTACGCAAAGTTTTTCCATGTCTTTAGTACAATCTGGAAAAATGTTAGGGAAATGGTTGGGTTTGCCCTAACAATAGGTGTTGGCTTGGGCTTTCAGGAATAATGTGTTTTGTGGTTGTTGAAGCCGAACTTAAAATAAGAAAAATGCTAGGGAAATGGCGAGGTTTGCATAAACAGTATGTGCTAGCTTGGGCTTTCAAGAATAAAATGTTTTGTGGCTATTGAAGCCGAACTTAAAAAAAATGTCCTTAATTGCTCAGTGTTAACAGGTATGCACATTGCATATTATGAAATCATAATGTAAAGTGCTCCATGACATGTATATGAAAACTGAGCACAAATTAATGTGCCACCCATGCCTTGTTGCATATTCTTAATTTTGAAATTAGAATTGATGGCTAGCATTAGGTGTTTCACATGTTGTCAATGATTTCAAATTTTTTTACAAGTATGTTGAATTGCATGCTTTTCATGGGGGAGGAAAAGTCATTTGAATATCAACTTGTGCACATGACATCCATGATGTTGTTTTGAGCTTTAGAAAAGGTTATATTTCTATCGGAGTTGTCCTTGTGTTGACCAATGCAAAGGACAACTACATCTGCTACTACCTTCACAAGACACTGAATTGGCAAAAATGTCAAGTTCATGTGCCACAATGAATTGTGTGCTTTAGATGCTTAATGGTGTTTATTCCTAAATTCCATTGTCCACAATCAAATTATTCACAATCCTTGCTCCTCAAGTTCTTAAACAAAGTTATAGCATTACCACCACAATTTATATTCAAACTTAATTCCAAACGTAACACAAACTTCATACTAACATACATCCATGATATTGAAAAAAAACTCCACAGTAGTCCTACTGAAGGTATCTATTGATTCTAGCCTTTATCATGATAGAATGTAGTGGTTGGTGCCTCCTACCCAAGCCCGTAACCTATAGTGAATAACAAATCTCTATCAATTGTTTGTGGTACAGTTAGTGTCTAATCACTTGTATTTTCACAATGCATTAAGCTCTCAAAATAGTCCACATATGCAACATCATTTGTAGCTAGAAATGTAGGCATGTTGATTGTCTATACATGTGAGTTTGCACTGTATATGAAAAGTGCAGTTGTAGGAGTTAAGGGGTAAGGCACTTGAAAGAAAGTGGTGGTCAAAATTTTTGTAAGCCTTTTTTTGGGTCTTTTGTAGGTCCAAATTATCTGCAGTGAGAAAGGCGAGGTCTATGTTGGAACTTGTGTTTGATAAGTGAGTAGATTATAACATGGTGTCACTCAAATCATATGGGCTACTACTTCTGTCTTGGCTCAAGTGGATAAACCAGTGTTTATTGGGGCAAATTGGCAATCCCCTTCTTTGCCCAAGAGCTCCAATCCCTTGGGGCCTACACAACAAACCCATAGTTTCCAACTAAATTTGGAGAGGGTAGAAGGCATCATGATGTAGGATTTGGGAGCTTACTATGGAATAAGGGGCCATAGAGAAGGGAGTAGCTGCCATGTAAAATTTCCTAGAAGTGTGGTTTGTTGTGACAAGTACATCCACTGACTGGCCTAGTTGCACAATTACAACATCCACCATATAGGGTTGGCCATAACCAAAGTTAGTTTGCACTACAAGTGAGTGGTTTGCAAGTGCAAAATAGAGCCTAAATTCATGCAAATTTCACAATGTGGACCAAGTAGGTGTATCATGGTGTAGCTTTCACTTTGCAAACATCTACATAAAATGGATTCAAATGTCCACAATTTGTTAATTTAGACCACTAAAATTATACATGTGCCAACAAGCATACATGTGGCTTCATGTGCATCTTCATGCTAGGGCCCTGATGTCCTTCCCAAAGGTTGGACCTTTCCAGCTACCAAAAAAAAACATGTCTATTCTCTAAGCCCAATTCCTGGAAGACACTCCCTAAACCCCAACACTCCTGCAATATGTATAGCTAGTCGATGACCTAGTGAAGAACCCCATCATATTTTCTCCCCATCAGAGTTGGAATTGTGTGATGTCCAATGGTGAAGGTGTGAATTGAGTGATGCCCAGACCTTCACAATTTGCACAGGATTGACAATGGGCTACCCACAAGTGCAGGAATTACAGAGTAAACAGTAATCCTGGTACCTGTTGAAGAAAAGTTGTACAACTAGCTAAGGTGACCATTAATGGTAAGGGCATTTAAAATCCTATAGGCATCACTTGTAGCCAGAGCATTAGTCACAACTTGCTCCACATCGGCATTCCACCATTCTCCTAAAAATCCATGTGACCCATAGTCACAAATTGTTTCAAGGTTCAGAACTCTCCGATTAACTGTGTTCTCATCAACTCTCAAGCTGGCATTCAAAAACTGGTTATGTAAACATCCTAGACCTAATCCCATTTTTAATGTTTTGAATTCTTGCATGGGGTAAAACTCAACTTATATAAGAGATAGGTACATACAAGATGCCCAAATATTTCTCAGAAGCCCATCAGGAGGTGGAGTTAGCCACCATATTAACATTGTATCCCATGTCTCAAAAGTTCTTAGCCATTGTAATGCCTAGTCAAATAACTGAAGACATTTTTTCAGCAACATAATGAATTTAGTACAATGAAGTATTTCATAATCCAAGTTGCATATTTGGTCTACTCCTAGAAGGCAAAACTATACATAGTCTCCATAGTAAGTAGTAGCTCTTTAGAAGCAGGCCAAAAATTATAAAATTTTATAACATGTGTAGATTAAAGCTTCATCACAGACTCCACCCAACCATGTGGTAAAGACATGGTAACCTATGCGAAATCCATAAGTACGTTCATTCCTTAGCAATGATAGACAACCTGTCATGAATTGTACATCTTGAAGGCATCTTTTCTTGTTGTAGAACATGGAACTGACAACATGGGTCATATGAGTTATGTGAGCTTCTAACCTCAACCATCTTATTCCCACATTCTCTACAAACAACATAGATAATGTAGTGGGAATTTGAATACTGCTAACAATCCACAAGTTAGACTTGCTAAGTGTTTTCAGCAAAGACCTAATCAAGAATGATCACAATATTGGCTATTTTCAAAAAAATACAGCCAAGATAAACTTCATGACTGCCTTTAGCAAGTGTAATGTTCAAATATATAACCCACCAATGGCAAACAGTTACCTTGGAAAATGTTTGACTGATCATAGTCTTTCCACACTCAAATGCACTGAGAAGAGCACGTGTACCCCCAAGCACCTAAGGAAAAAGGGCATCCAAGACCCCTTGCAATATACAACCTGTTTAAGAATTTACCAAAAGTTGAGGTGAAGTGGGAGCCAAAACCCAAACATGCTTGAAGTTTGCAGACAACATTGTTGTCATGTCATGGAACCCTTGAGTGCATCAAAGTAGAGAAAATTTAGGGTTCTTCCTATATTTTGGCAATATGTTGAAAAAAATTCTGAAAATATGACAACTTTTTTAAAAAACATTCCTCCTCATGTGACAAGCCTAGTACTTGCACCCATTTTTTCCCCCAAAAAAAATCCTCTGCAGCATTGGCACCTCCACTTTTTTGGTTGCCAGAATGTTTGGCCCAAAAAAAAACTCACTGATAGTTGTTGTTGAAGTACAGCACCCTGATTTTGTTGCTGCAAAAACTTTTATACCCAATCAAGTGCATGCATTGGCAAGAGTCTAAAGTAAGTAAACTTCCCAAATGTGTTACAACACGTGATGTGGCTGAATTGGCATGTAGTGAAAACCAAGGCCAGGCTGCTTTTCACTTTGCTGAAAGGTCACATTTGAATCTGCTACAGAAGGTGAATTGTTATGTGGTTGCCCTAGCTTTGAAGGAAAGTTTGGCCTGATACCATAGGGGCCTACTATAACACCTCCTTTATTGGGTGAAGGGATTAGGGGTGTGGTGGAGAAAGGTGGTACATTGGATGAAGCTAATGGCATGCTGTAAACTAGGATAGATAGCTGCAGACAAGGGAATTCTACATGGATGAATTTTGCAAGAAAATTGACAAATAGAATGGAACCATACTGATTTACTGAAGCACTCATCATTTTTCCACAAATTCACCTAGTGGAACACTAATTGATTATCTGTAAACGATGAGAATTGTTAAGACTAAGGAGTGCCTCTAGGACTTTGCCAACCCAGATCATAAGCTCCAAGAAAATGTAATCCATACATCTAAGCTTTCCCCATATTCCTCTCCCCAGGATACCAATCATCCATTCTTGAATTTCCACTGCCTACTCCTTGTTGCTCTAGAGCATGTGGTGTCAGATCCTCCCAGACATAATCTTCCTCATCAGCATTTTGCCAGTTCTCAATTCCTTGCATATGTGACTCAAAGGACTAGGGTTCTAGCCCTAGAACCTTAAGGGGACCCCCATCCCCTCCAATCCCTCATTTATTCATCTCTATTGCTTGAGGAAGCAAGGCAAGACCTCTTCTCCAAGGTTTAGAGGCCATGTTCATTTGTCCATGACTGTCAATGCTAGAAAGCTTTTGGACCTGACTGTTGCCTCATATAACATCCATTCAGTTGGGAGTAAATTCCCCCATCATTAGGACCTCCATTAGCTTGCCTCTGCATTTTTCATTATTTGTACCACACACTTTGATCAATTCTCTTTGCACCTGGGTGTCCACCCATGTTGGACTTAGGGCCTCCCCATCTTTCACACTCATACTCTGGGAAGCCATAAACGGGCCTCTAACCATAACCTATTTTTGTCAAATTGACCTTGCTGACCTCGCTGCATGGTCTGCAACAAGAACATTGAAGCCAACGAGGATTTATCTTGTGATTTGTTGTCAAAAAATTTTGACCAAATATATCAAGAAGAGGAACATGAGGGTTACAATCATAGAAACACATAGGTGTGTTCTACATGCAATCAACAGACAGGGCTCCTGTGGACATAACCTTTCTTTGATGAGACAATGCTATAATTATCTTGATTCTAGGACATTTTCCCATGCAAGAAGATCAATGGGTTTGAGTCTGCAGTCTAATGAAAACATGTCATGCTAATGAACTAACCAATTAACAATTGGGCAGAAAAAGGACCTTAAGATTGAGGGTTATGACAAAGGTGAAATCAACCTAACAAAAAGCTTCCTCTCTGATACAAACTACCAGCAATGTCCATTGAATATACCTGGAGCATAATGAACTTCTTCTTTCATCCTTGAAATTCCAATTCCAAAACTTCATCTGCATAGGTGCAATTTGCAAAAGGTCATGCAAGGTCATGTACAGATCTAAACAACCTTTTTATATCTCAACTAACCATTGACTGTAAAGAGCAAATAAACACATGTGCACACAAAACCGAAGATTTCACATTCTGAATCCAAAGTTGAACCTGCAATGTGTACTGCCCTTCTAGAGCAATGCATGTGATCTTCCCTATACTACTAGGGGGCAGTCCAATGTGATGTTCAATCAAGCTATTTTCATACACAATTTGCAAAAGCCATTCTAGGATTCGACAACCCATGAAAGATCAAAGTTCCATTTAACTAACCTAGATATTTAAGCAATAAAATATTTATTACAAAACAATGACAAACCTCAATCAAACCATTAGGTGCAAAAAATAAATGACAAAACCAAAGCCTATTTCCTTCTTAGGACCTAGCACAAGGGTGCCAAGACCAACCCAATGGCAAGAACCTTATTAGGCATAAGATGCAGCAACTATATACCCATTGGAAAAGTCTTGGCCACTATGGTGTGCCACTTCTTTCACCTACCTTACCCATAACAACACAGTCCTGTAGAACTTGTCTAAAAGGTTAACATAAATGCACTACCAAAACTAAGCAAGAAAATTAGGAAGCAATTACCCCAAACAAATCACCTCCAGTACTTGCATCACCAACAACTACAATATCCCAACCCCAAACAAAAGAGAAACTACACATTTATCAATCATGTGCAATGTGACAAAATTCTCCTAATCACCAACCTTAAGACTAGAAGCCATCCCTACTTTCAAACACCCCAAAGCATCAAAATCCTGAATATGAATATTCAAACTTTTTGTTTGCTTATCTCCATTGATCAGTGGTGACTAATTGAAATCTTTATTTTTTAGACCCTCATGATTTATCAATAACTTACATTAACCTACCCATGACTACTAAGCAACTAGCTTTTTTACCTATGTGAGAATAAATCCCAAAAAAAAAACAAAGAAGATCAGTACAAAGATGAGATTTGAAAGTCAGAGCTTTCTTTGCTAATGAAAAGAGAGAGAATAACAATGTACCAAAGTTCTTTGGTGCAAATTCATAAGCCTTTTCCTTATTTAAAGCAAGCACAACAACACCATGGGGGATGTACACATTTCCACATCTTAGAGTGATGGCCTCCAATGGCCATTGCATAAGGAAACAAACACTAGAAATTTGCACAAGTTATCAAAGTTGTCAGGATCTAATACACTTCAATAAGGACCATCATCAAGAATGAAAATCATGAGTACAATTTCATGTCTTTAAAAAGTTCCACATTAAACACTTCAAACTACATAAAAATATTCAATTCTAATGATCTCCAAATCACACACTCCACAGAAAACACTAAAAGACATATTTGAATTCCATCATATATTGTATTATCAAACCAAGAAACAGTGCACCTTTGAAAAATTACCCACCCTCATGAAGTAGTGTTGTGTGTAATTATATTTTTAGAAGTGCAAGTTACTTATAGCCATGGAGGAGTTGTTGAGTGCTTGTACCAAGGAATTGTCTAGGGCCTCCCAACAAGCTAGTGAGAACTACATCAACAACAAGGAAGAAGTGGTAGAAAACTTGTGGTTCCACATATCCCCTAGGATACTTTACAAACCACCACCAATGCCATCAAAACGTAACTATTCAAAACAAGACTGTGCATGCAACATATTATCGCACTAAAGAATATCGTGAAAAAAATTACAACAATTAACACTAATCATGGCAAAATATTATGTGTGACACCTACCTTTCCAACACCAAATCTTATTATTTATAATGCACTATGGAAATTTCACTTGCCTTCATGCAAAATGATCATGATTAGAACCTCTCCCTAAGAACCTTCAAGTAAGCGAACCCCCAAATAACAAAAATTCTATAAGACCAATAAATGATCTTCCACATAACCTACTGGCTATATATGCTATCAATCTAGAAGCTGGGTAAAAGAAGCCAATGAATCCTTGATGTTACTTGGGATGTAATAAAACAACAATTGGTGAAGATTTGATTTATGCAACAACAAGAGCATTTCCTACCACACATCAAGTTGCACATGATACATGATAGTTGGAAATATGGGATGTATGTAGGAAAATGAGCTTTACAAGTACAAAATAGTGAGGACTGAAATCATCACCTTTGAACAATATAGCATATTCAACTATGCAAAAAAGCCCTATGGGCAGGGCTAATTTGGTCCAAATCTGGTTCACAAAGGAAGTAGTGTTGAAAGCACCAATGTTGTCTAGGGCATTGCCTCTCCAATTTTGCATAAACACATGCCTAACTTTTCATACCCAACATCAGCCACGCATCAACTTGTACTAAAAAAATGTAATCAAGGCAATTCAATAACTTTGTGGCAAGTGCACTTCCAAACCACAAGATAGGAGTCAAGTGTTTTTAGCCTTTGTTGATCCCTTACTGTGGTGCAATAGAAGCCATGACCATAGTGGGCTTTGCATTGTGTTTGGACTCCTTACTTGTCAGTTCATATGTGTATTTATTTTTAGACCCATTCAACTTTCATGGATAATACATTTCATATGCAATTAACGTTAATCCAAAACACCTTAGATGCCAAAGTCAAGTGAATGTATCCCATATCCATATGCATAGATGTGGGATAGTAAAATTTTCAATATAATATATTATGTTCCAAAAACATTAACGCCTAACTATAAAGGTGCCATTAGAAAAAAAGATATAACATGTGTCACCTGTCCCTCATCTTTCGTGAATATTTGAATCAAGAATTTGTTTCAGGTCCTTCCCACTACCTATCGAGTGAATGAAATGCCAACCCTTGCTAAGTATCAACTTGCTAAGTGATAAGCATATCTAAGGTGTGAAGTGGTTGAGTGTAACCAATCTCAATTTCTGAAAAATCTTGTGTATCAATAGCTTGACCATTAGCCTTTTTCGATACTAAGTTGTTCGTGCCAACATCAACCACCACTACCTTATGTTGAACATATCTTGTACCCAACATGTTTATCACTAAGTCTTGTAAAGGGCACCTAGATTGCATGGGTTCTGGTGTAACTTCCTGCAGAACACCCTTAGCCATGCATATTTATCTAGAGTCCCCACACATGGCCAACTTTCCACTAGTTGTTAGGTTTTGGTGCTTGAGGCCCTACATTATCTGTTCGAATGCACTAGATGGCATTTAGACCAACACAAGACATTGTACCTTCATTATATTATGCCATTCCTCTTTCGTTACACAACAACATGAAAGGGTTTTAAGTCATTTGGTTAGAGCTTTTGGTTCACACATAATATTAAGCTCTTGCACCTCCTTCAATTCTATATAGAGGGCAGCCTTCTTGACCTCAAGTTTTGGTTTTGCTTGTGCACATTGTTTCTATTCCCATAACCAACTCTTGAGATCTCATACTGGACATTAGGGTAAAACATTCATAATCAACATACTAAATATGCAAACAAACCACCCAACATGCCATTAATTCAAGACTTAATTGACTTGCAATTTGTTCATTTCATCCTCAAATTTCTTTCTCTTTGTAGCCCTTGCACCCTACAAGACCCCATTGATATGTAACAATCACAATATGAAATGTACATAAGGAAATGGAATGTTGTCACTATAGTTTTAAAAATAGCAAAACCAACTTTTAAATGCCATCCTAGACCTCATGAAGCCCAAGTTGACAAAATGATGACAAGAAAAGTTAAAAGATACTTCACAAGCTTTGGCCATTGTCTCAATGTTATCCAATGAAACCTGCAAAACTCCATTCACATGTTGCAATTGAATCTTTATGTTTATAGGACTTTAGATAATGCATATAACATACCATTCAACTGTCTTACTTGTGTGCACATATTCAATAAAAGATGTGCTTGAGTCCACATGCATGTTGAACATCAGAAAAAGGTGTCCACCTGCGACTGTCGAACACACATAGATAATGATGCCAATTCATCACTTGCCTTCTTCTACCCTATAACTAGTCTAGCTTTCTCCTTTTCCAACATTGCCACATGTATAAATACCATTTCTAGATTGTTGTTGTACATACAGATTTTTGGATATTTCTAGTCTCATTTCTCTATTGACAATTGCACTTTTTATGAGAACTTATCCAAGGAAGTCACAACACCTTGATTGTTGCTTGAGAAGAGGAAAGATTGTACTACAATTTTTTGTTGGAGGCCAAGCTCTTCAAAGGTTTGTAATTTCATGGAACTCTCCCAAAGCTTCTGCCAATAGATTATGGTAGTTTGAAAAAACTCCACATTTTTTGCAAGTATAGCTCGCATCTCCTTACATTGCAAATAGTGCTTTTAAAATAATAATATGTTTAATACAACAATCTAGAAAATGGCATTCACACAATCCAATTTTCTTGATGTTGTGACATTGACCCCAACGAAGAAAACATTCAACAGACAAAGTACCTAGTGACACAAACTTGATTTTTGTTCTCTTTTCTCAATGCTATCACTTCATTTCTTGCAGATGTTGCTTCTACATCAACACGTGCATGCTTATTATAGAGAGATGAAACCTCTTGCCTGCATGTTCAACACGGACTAAGGTTGGGTTACCCATTGGACCTCAATTTGCTCAAAACTTTAGGATACACAACCTTACAAATTTCTAGGCCTACGAAAGTTGGTTGCATTTTCAAAAGCAAAGCTCCAAATGAAAAAATTGGATGGCAAAAATTAGAGTTATAAGGAATGTTACAAGGGCTGACTTAGCTTTATTCAATTTTGCATCCGAAAATTCCATATAATTTGTTTCTTTTTCCCCCAACTTGCTAGTTTCATCCTGCTAAAATTTATGCTCATAAGTGACATTTAAACCTTTTTTATAATAATGTCCAACATAAACTATGATATACACACAAAAATCATACCTTTGAGCCATCCACTTGTTGTTTCAAACATGCAATTGGACCCATGGTCATGAGTTGGGAATCATGACTAGTAGTCACCTCTTCTGCATACAACCTTTTATATGCACCCACCTGACAACATATCACACCCCACGTTTGTGTCTAGAACAAAAAATGAGTTGTTCATCCAATTTTTTGCATCACAAATTCAATGGGCTTGATTTGCACAAGTGATCATGCATGTAAATTGGAGCATGCTCTTACATTTGATTAAAACTTGTCAATGATTTTAGATTGATTTTCAATTTGTTTCACCATGTCTATAACTTTATGATGTAACACATCAAGTCGTTGCTTCATCTCTTCCTAGGGCCATTTTTGTATAATTTGTGGTCAGAAATCAATGGTCTTGGAATTCTTTAAATATTTGGTGGGGGGGATGGGCATTGAATATGCTCAATTGCACTCAATCTAGAATATGCTAAACTCACCTTATTCATAACTTTTGCCTCTAGCTTGCTATAGGTTTTTCCAATATTCTTGTTGGATGTTGGGTATTTACCAACCATCTTTGAATTTATTGCTTCAACTTGAACACACAACCACCATAATACATGGCAAAATAATCCATTCCTTCACATACAATCAACATTACCAACAATTCTCCTTTGTCCAATTGGATAGCAATTTTATTGTCACCTTTCTTTCTTCAACCACTAGCTTGTAAATAAATTTTGATAGGTGCACAAGCTATGTAATGCAAAAAATTGGTAATTGCATTAATGAAAATTATAAAAATAAAAATAACTATTGCAAATAGTGCCATGAGTAGACATATGCTGGAGATGAGATACTTTGGAACATGAGGACCATTGTAAATTCCATTGTCTGCATCTACAAATGACCAAAACAACTTCATCAGGGCCACCATGTTACTTGTTGTAAACATGTACGTAACAACCATATCACTATGTTACAAAATGCCCATAGTTGATTCGATGCACATGATCCAAGTTCAACATCAATTTTAGATTTCATCATTTTTTTTTGTAAAAAATCACTTTGAGGACTTCCTCCTCTTGATTCTATGAAAAGCTTCTCAATGCATGAGATGGCATCTACAAAATGGACAACATAGAACAAATAGTAGCTCAAGGTAAAGGACAAGCGGTTTTTGAACTACTATAGACTCATTCAATTAGTTACAAAATATTTGAAATAGCATAATATAAGCAAAAGCAAAAAAACCAACAATTCACTCTTGATCAAACTTAAATGCAGTTTGTTGCAGATAATTCTGGTGGAAGAGAGGAAAAAAGAAGGACATGACCAATAGGAAACTTTTGTGAAGGTACATATATTAAGTGAGTAGTAGAAGAACCCAAAGTTCTTGGTCAAATTTTAATTAGTGTTTGGGTAGTTCACTATTGCATGCAAAAAACCACACTCTTTTGTTTCTATGATAGATGAAGAAGACAAGGAAAAAGGATTCAAAAGTTGATTTGTTAGTAATTGCTTTGACAACAATGATTCAATACCCAAATATGCCATACCTTATAGTCTGTGAAATAGTCATAAAAACTTGCACACAAAGTACACTATAAGTTGTGTCCGCCCAGATCCTGCGCAATTACAGATATTATCGACAAAATATATCGGGCTGCCTCAAAGAACAAGTGATTAGTAAATCTTTACATAAACATCACTTTGATAATACTTGATCAAACTTATATTGAAGCTGGAGCATAAAGACCAACCAACCTTCTTTACACTACCACTCTAGTGGATGCTTGTCTGGCCCGCTACCAACGCAAACACAAAATCTTACTAATCAAGTAGTCCCTACAATGCAAAGTGTTCCACTAGACAAACCCAAATTAAGTAACAAGGCCCAAGTCACAAGCAAAAAATGCCTAAGCCTTTTGTGGACATCTTTGACCTGAAAGGAATAAATATCTCTCCCATTACACAACCACCTTATTTCCTATAGACATCACATGTTTGTCTTCAACAAACTATAAAAAGAGCTTGCAAACTTATGAGCAAGTTAATTTTGTGAAAGTCTATGTAACGAAAAAGTTTCGCATAGCTATGAAGATAAACCACATGGCATATATCGAGCAACTATCCTTACATACCTTTAGAGGACAAATCACCCTTGCTGATGGCAACTACAACACACCCTAAACCACGATCGTTATGGAGGTCGATGAACCCATGTAGCATATGACCAAAATAGGACCTGCCAACAGCTAGACTTATGATATAAAATATGATCCAAGTTACGATTTTTATTTTTTTTGACAGCGAGCATAATATTAGGATTGTGATTTAGCAGAGCAAAAACAAGCCCCAAAAGAAAGGTGCAAAATATAGCCCCAAGTACTTGTGTATAGGACCATTAAAATAATGGGTAATAGATAGAATTAATGTATAAAAGTACAACAAGATTATGAGTCATTTTGTAGTCCTTTGCCCCCCTCAAGGCATAGGCAACATAACAACCAAGAACAGTTCCTTGCAAGTTGCAAAATTACAATGTTTGTTGTTCCTTGCGATTAGAATTCAACTAACTTAATTTGGGTTCAAAAGTTAATGTACATCTTGTTTCCAGTGCCAAAAGAAATAGGTTCACCTCCAACAGTTCCAGTTCCAAAAGAAGTTGTCCACTGCGGAATAATAATTTTCCACTCTTGAATTTCCCAGTTGCTTGGCCCATACCATGAAACTCCCCACCCTTCCCCCCCTTCCCCTTACCAGAAAAGAACACCCTTGCAAAAGGAGAACAAAAATGGGAAGAACATGTGCCCTAACAATGATTCAACATTAACCAACATTTAAAAATTGTGTGTATATTGTTGATCATATTAATTATTGAGGTATGCACCCAAAGTTATTTTAATTTCCTTTGAAGGAACCATCTTGATTGGCCCCATCATTAGACATTTAAAAACATTGTGTAGCCCCTCATTATAAGCATCTTTGTGATCCCATTACCCATAACAAAAGTTAGTGGATTCCATGTGACAAACCATTTTTAATGTACAGATGGCAATCCGACATTACCCAAAGCATATGCAAAAAAAATTTGAAGAGGAAATGACCATAAAAGAAAAGAAGTGTTCCAAACAAATGTTAACTCCAAATTTAGAAAGTACCATCTTGGCCAGCCAACTAGGGCTCATGCACACCCACCTAGACATAAGTGCACCATCCAACAAGCGATCCTTGCCCCTACCCACCCCAATCCCACTTTCACGTGAGGATGGAGTGCATGCCCTTTGATTAAGCCATATAGGTGAAAAAGGGAAAACCTTTGGGCAAAGGATATGGGATGAAGTGAGGCACTATTAGGAACTTGAGAGATTTTACAAGGAGCCCATTGGGAACATGGGGAACACCAGTAGGAACATACTGGAACATGATGAGAACACAAGATTTTTTCTAATCCCACCCACTCCCCTCCCCTCCTCCCCACTCCTCCTTCCCCAAAAGGAAAAATGATGAACACTCTTGGGTCTATGTCCAATCTTGTCATTTGCTCCATACATATTCTATTCCTAGACATGGATGTCACCAATTTTTTTGCCTCACCTAATATCGTCTACAAAGCACACATATTTATTTAGCTTGTAACTAAATTTCGTGAAATGTTGTGCTACATGTTGTTGCCACTTTGGCTACAACGGAAAAGCCAGGGAAGGTAGAGGAGAGCATTCCCCGCATGTCCAGTCCACCACCATTAATGGAAATGAGTAAAAATCCATTAAAAATATGTAAAGTTGGGGCATGCAACCCGTGTTAGTTAGCTTGTACACAAGCGGGTACAACTATACAACCAGGCTCAAGCACCTTGATTGACCAAGACAACCATGGAAATGTTGGTTGTTGTGTTGTGAATAGCTCAATGGAGTAGCAGACGCCGGGGGGGGACACTTGAGGAGAAAACGTTTTACTAAGAAGATAGGTCCCTTGTGAAAATTAAGGTCTTTTTACTATTTTATATATGAGTCAGTTAGGGTTACTAGTTATGCATATCTCAAATCATTACAAGAACAACCATCTTTCATGGTGTTTTAGAGGTATGGTATAATCCTTTAAACTTGTTTGAACTGTCAATAATTTTGCAAATTCACGAGAATAACCTAGCAATAAACAAAAATTAGTTGATTTTAAACTAGAGAAAAACTCCCCAATTTGTTGCAAAAAAATGACGATTATAAATTTTGAAACAAGAAAGTGGTGTAGTGACCAGTCCTAGTTTTCTCTCCTTTTTATGATTAGACCACATAACATCATATTCAAATTTCAAGCATTGCAATAATGAAAGTCAAGGAACCATCCAATTAACTTGGAAAATGGCATGTGAAAATCAAGAATGAGATTATCTTAAATAATGTAATGTTGACAAAATGCAAATGAATTTCCATTGTGACTTCACACAATTCCATTGTGACATATGGGTCCTAATTTTTCATATATATATATAAACACATATAAGAATTGAAATAATCATTTTGAAATTAGGACTTGTCATCAAATTGAAGGGGTTCTTTGCCATCTTTAGCCTACCCCATTGGCAAGGGCATGAACTATGGGTGTATATTTTAGTGGTCCAAATAAGTGGGAGTGCAGAATATGAAATTATAGCCTTAATTAAGGCATGTTTCCACCAGTCCCCATGGTCCCACTATTTTCCCTTTCCCCACCCAAATAGTTAGGATTCTTCTACAAAAATTTCCAAAACCACTATTTCTGGGGGAAAGGCCACATATAACGTAGTGAATCAAGATGGGTCCAAATAAGTGTATATATCCATTTTTATAAATGGTCATCAGTTGGAGGACCATGGGGGGCAATAGGCCAACATATGATATTTGTTTTTAAATAATAAATTTTGGGATTAAACCCAAGCCCTTAGGTGCTACTATACATCATGCAATATTTCTTATCCTGGGAATTGGTATTGCAATGCTGGTGCAACACCAACTACGTAGGTATTGCAAAACAAATCTTTGCCTACAAAAATCAAAACCATGGGAACAAAGTTCTCACATCACCATTCCACCACCATCTTCTATCCTAGTAACTTCCCAACTTCTTGTTATTTTGGGCCAACCAGCTTGAAGGGGCAAACATAGTTTTGGCGTTGGCCACAATAGCCAAGGCAGCTATAAATTCAAATAATTGTAGAACATTGGGAAAAACAAAGGTTTCTAGGGTGTAAGGTAAAGCTATGTGCTAGGGTGTCTTACATGACTTTTAGACTATGTAATTTTTGATTAATGAATGATGACCAAAACTATATTTGTCGACCACCACCCCCTTAAAGGTGACTTGCCAATAATTCATTTGTTGGACATTAGGAGGTTTTCAAGGGAAGGAATGATTGGGTTTGTGGCAATGGAACCAGAACATTTTATTTTTCGAGGAGGGTTTTTTTTTAATCAAATTTTTTATGCCAAAATGGAGATTATCCATAAGAATATTTAACCAAATTTGGCTATAGGTTAGGGATGAAAAATAATTAAATTGGTAACAAAATATTTCAAAATTTAAATTAATTTGCAATATTGAAAATTATGCAAACTCAATATCTACCCCATCATAGGTTTTTAAATGATGAAATTACCCCCAAGAAATCCCACTCATCAAGAGCTTTCCAATAGTACCAAGAATTTGCTGCAATTTCCTCTTATATATATATATATATATATCTGTGATTTTGTTGACTTGTTTTATAAATTTGTTCAATATTCAATAACTTTTGAATTGTAAGTATAAACAATATCAAACCACTCGATGCACCTCTACCCATTGAGAGTTTCCAATGGTATAAGGGTACCACAAAGTCCAACATCTTTGCCCACGAGGTTTGGGAAATCTCAACTTGACAAACAAACAATACAATTAAAATGAATAAACTACCTTCCTCAAGCAAAACAATGAGAACAAATAAACTTCCTTCCTTAGATATTTTCTCTTATTCTTGAAAGTTGATTGACTTCAAAGCTTCAATCCAAGTTTTCAGATGCATTTAATACTTGTTCTACATTGTTTAGGAGGAGGTTATTACTAGATCTTATAAATGTTTCATGTTCAATTCTTAAGAAAAATTTAACAAACATTTTGAAATGAAAAAAATCAATTTGTTCAAGTCATCACTTTGGTTTCTAAAATGTTATTTAACATAGCTAGCCCATCTATAATGGAGGTCATTAAATAACCCCAAGACATGGGGATACCGAATACCAAGCAACCAACCAACATTTGGCTTTTGGCAATATATTGTTGCTTGGTGAAAAAAAATAAAATCCACTATAATTCCTGTAAAGGATCTTGGTAAAAAATAAATATCTAGTTTCAAGGAATTTTTTCCTCAAATTGTCATATTTTAACAATAGGTTCTAATAGGTCACCTAGAATGTTTTAGGACGTCAATAGGATGTTTTACATTTGTATTAACTATTAACTTCCCATTGACAAGGTGGCAATGGAGGGCACAAGCATAGTTTTGGTGATCCCTATTAATGCTTTCTACAATGCGCGTGGGAATTTTTTGAATTTTAAAAAAAAAAGAAAAAAAACCACAATGGAGGTCAATGTAAAGAACATTTTTGTCAATGTAAAAAAAACAGAAAACAATTATCCACAAGATGGCTTCCAAATGATAAATGTGGATTAAATTTTTGCAAAATTATTTCACACTTATTATAACAACATATTTGCACTACAATTTGCACATATTCATAATTCCTACCTTTAATCTAAACACACCTACCTCTATAGTTCATTAAAACACTAGATTCATGGTTATTTCATATAACCAAAATATGAAGATACAATGTAAAAAATATGAAAAAAAAATTACATTTCATTTCATTATATTTTTGATACTACAGATAATTCAAACAACAATATGACTATAAAAATCAATACAAAAGTTTGTACTTCTCTTGTTTACTAAAAACTTCAATAAAAATATAGCAAAATTCCATGTTCTATTGAAATGAAAACAACAAGATTAAATCTATGGTATATCAAAAATAGAATCTATAGTTTTCTATTACAAAGTACTTACATCTATTTCCTTACTTTAAAATTGTATGTCCAAGAATGAAATCCTTTTCTCGAAACTACCATCTTTGGGTAGTCCCCAAGTCACATCAACATGATTCAAAACTAAACAAGAATTCAAAATTCAAACCTACAATGTTCAATCATCAATCCCTATCCTAAATGCCTTGTTCATCCAAAACAATGTAATTAGCCTACCCCCTTAACAATCCTTCAAAAGTCAACCCAATTCCAAATTCTTTCTCCCTTAAAGATTATTCTTGAAGGCATTTAGATGTATGTTCTCAAGAAAAATCCTGGGTAGGATGCTTAAACATTGAATTAGACATGTTGCCCACACATTTTAACTCCCTTTGCCCATAATCCTTACCTCGCAAGCAGCAATTGTTAGAAGTAATTGCAATTTTGCAAGGTTGAGGTAATCATGCAAAGGAACCCCATAGTACATAACGTCCTCACCTTTCTTTCCCACCTCCCATGTTACACTGAAGCTCCTTGCACTAATTGCAAAAAATAATAAAAGACTAGGAACCCACTGTGGAAGAGATGATACAATAGGATGACAATGGCCAATTTATATTCAAGTTCGACTCTGTCAAGGAATTGGAGTTTAAATTGATCGTGATTACACTTTCCCATCATTTTAGTTCAATTGAATTCTAGTTGCAACCTGTCAACAAAATGACCAAAATTTGGCCTACATCATTTAAACATGCATAGTCACTCAAGGGGTCAACTGAAATTCTATCACACTCATTGGATAAAGCTGATCACTACATAAATAAGGGTAGACAATTTCACTCACACTATTGGATATGGACGATCACTCCCCGAGGTAACTAAAATTTGGTTGCATTGTTGGATAAGGACAATCATTCCCTAGGATGACCAAAATTCAATTGTAGTCCTTGGACATGGCCAATTGATACTTGGACATTAGTGGACAATTTGGATCGCACTTTTGGAGAAGGGTGATCATTTGTTAAGCTAATCAAAATTTGGTCACATTCCTTAGAAAGGGCTGATCACTACTTGGACAAAGGTGCACAATTTTAGTTGCATTTTTCGATAGGGGTGATTGCTCCCCGAGCTAATCAAAATTTAGTTACATTCCTTGGATAGGGCCAATCATTGCCTAGACAAAGGTGGACAATTTTGGTCACATTCTTGGACAAAGGTGATCATTCATGAAGGCGATCAAAATTTGGTCCTAGTCTTGGACAGGGTCGATTGCTCGCAGGGGTGACCAAAAATCAATCCCAGTCTATCACAACCCTATTTTGAGAGAGTGTGAGGATGAAACTCACATTCCCAAAATGGGGACTTGGGAGTCCTCTGGGACTTCCAAAATTTCAGAGTTCGATTGCAGGGGCCAAAACACCTTACATTGGGGTGTTCTTTATATCATTGGAAAACTATCGAAGTGTAAATGTCGAAAATGGGCTTGCATGGGCCATTTGGACATTTGCAAAACACGTTATGGCAAAAAAAAGGGCTGGGAATCAAACTGGCAGTTTG
>Ga0209611_10004760_pt1 | contig 23061 bp, 12 predicted proteins | sample S1TSphgellanicum_3_FD_187693 | JGI IMG/M metagenome (GOLD analysis project Ga0209611, IMG submission 187693) | Host-associated microbial communities from peat moss isolated from Minnesota, USA - S1T2_Fc - Sphagnum magellanicum MG (SPAdes) (version 2) | ecosystem: Host-associated > Plants > Peat... | reverse complement strand
TACTAAAATCAAACCTCCTGATGATGCGATGTTCCCTGATTTCCTGAGCTAACTCTATGGGAATATCCTCGTTACTAGAGGAAGACATGACCCCTAGTGTGTCATCCTTAAACAGAATACACAGAAATTCTGTAACCCACCACAGTCATATGATTGACGAGCTCTGATACCAAAAAGAAGGGGGACACGAACGAATCCAAGACACAGAATTCACACACGTACCCGTTCGACCCCTCTTGCCACCACAACTGCATTCCTTCTGGGATAATCACCCTCAGAAGCTCTCCTAGTGTTTCTGCAATACAATACCACTCTCCCTAAGCACACAAGCTACTCATCTGAAACTGCAAGTCTACCAAGACAATGTGTGATTCTGCTCATAACCCTCAGACCGGATTTCTCATCATGTAGCTACATAACCAGATGACAAGACAGATAAAAAAAAACAACCCTCAAAACAACTGTTCGATCTTTATTACATGCCGAATACTCCGACAGCACAAGCATCCATACTACTGGGATTGTCTTGATCTGTACTGCTGTTCCTAGATTCAGAAGCTCGCGCTCCGTCAGTTGCAGATCGCAGCGGAAGAAAAAAACAATGCAGACCGACATGGAACCTTACTAAGCTTCTGTTCTTCCATTCCTTCCCCCTCTTTCCATTCCCCCCTATCCGTTTAAATTAAGGTCCTACTTATCATTCGTCTAGCCGTTTCTGGCTTCTTGCAGAAGCTTGGTTGGCCCTTTGCAGATTGTTTCCCTCCAAAGCTCATCAATGAGGCGCCGCAATCCCTCATCAAATTTGCCGTCAAAGAGCCATGCATTCCATGCAAAGGAAATACCATCAACACAAAATCAGAGATCCGCCGTCACTCTCCATCAGAGGCGGCCAAACCGTCCCCTCGTTCACACGTCAAGTCCAGTCCAGAGAGTTTTCTGGAACGGTCACCCATTGTCCGGCTACAACAAGGCCATTTTAAAATGAAAATGTTTTCCATTTAATAATTGTATTGTTCATATTTGTTTCAATTTCACAATATAATGATAATGGGATGTAAACCACCATTAATTGAGAAATTTTGTTACAAAATGTTTTCCAAACATCCACATGATATATCAAAGTTCCATAGGTATTGAAAACTATCAAACTATGTCAATTTTTGTAGCATGGCACATTCACCCCATATGTTAAAATTTTGTTAACCTATTATTAAATGAACATTGTTTATTTCACACTTCATACATGATTGATTAATATGTTAAAAAATTGGTAAAAAATAGGTAGTTAAATAGGATGTAGGTAGATATATAGGAAGGAACTTGTAGGTAGGTAAATACCATTTACCCATTTAGTTATTACCTATTAGCTTAATACCTACATTGACCAATGCCTATTTTAACCTAGTAACCTATTGAATCTCACCAAATAACCTATGTAACTAATTTTTATCTACATACTTAGTCCAACTTAATCAAATTACCTACTCACGTAGCTTAACTTAACCTAGATAAGAATGCTAATCTATTTGGCAGGTACATTAAATTAATAGTTATGCTAGTTTAGTTGGTAAGTATGTTGGGCTAAGTAAGTATGTTAGGTTAAGCAAATAAGTTAAAGTAGGTTAAGGTAGGTTAAGTTAGGTTAGTAAGAATGCTAGCTTAGTAGGTATAAATTAACTAAATAAATAGGTTAGGTTAAGTAGGTACACTAGCTTCATAAGTAGGTTAACTTGAATAGGTAGGCTAGGTTAACCGCTAAATAGGCACATTAGCCTAATAGCTAGGTTACAGTACAAGAAATCTTGTTCATTACAACCATATGGTTATTTCTATAAATGCAACTAGTGTCCAAATCAACTATTTTTATGACTACACTTAGGTTAATCCTACATGTCATTTTAGTTGTAAATGTGTGTAGTCATATATGCAACTATTGCAGTCACATATGTGATTACAATGTTGATATAATGAAATGAAATTGCAAGTGCAACTATAGTTTGTGACTATTACATGTTTGGATGGACAAGTACAATGAAAATGCAAATTTTTCATCCAATATTGAATGGATCCTTGAATGGATGAAATTTAGTTGCTTTTGGAACTAATCATAATTGTTTTAAAAATTGGGACCTTATAATTTTTCCATTTACACTACCTTGATGATTAAAACATATGTGGCATCTTTGGAAGTACAATATTTGCTCCATAATCAACTTGTGTCTAACTATTTATTGATGTTTTTTTATTTTTTTGACATTAATTATAGAAATTATTTAATGTGTATGAAATATATTTGAATTATGATATGTTTACAAATATTATATATGATCATTATTTAATTATATATTATACATGAAAATTAATTTTATTGGTAAAATTATAACATATTATATTTATAATCAAATATGAAATATATTTTGAATCAAATAAATGTTTAAGATGTCTAAGAAATATATCATTTATTTGATCATAAGACTTTTATCATATTTTTGATAAATTTATATTTTGTAAAAATATAAACATAAATTTCCATCAAATTCATTAATTATTTAGCATTACAAAATATTTTTCAATTAAAATTTAAAATATAGAATAATATTATGCATCATAAATATTGTAACATATATTAAAATTTTATTATATTTTTCTTAAATGTGATTGAACTAGGTGGGTTACCTAATTACTTAAATTAGCTTTTTAGCCTAGCTTAACAAGTAATGACACATGTGAACAACTCAAAGGATGAAAATTTATGAAATTACCAATTTTATATGAATTATTATGTTGCATTATTTTTATAAATATATATATTTTTAATATATGTGGATTTAAAATATTATATTATATCAATTAAATTTAATAATTTTCAAAATGTTGCTCAATATTTTATGTATTCATATGTAGTTGCATAATCCTACAACTAGTTAATGGGTCAAAAATCCCTATAGTCACAAGTGATATGCAACTACTAATGTGAATATACATGTCGCATGGAATTTTGTGTCATTAGTTATCTTTTGCCACTTGTCTAAACCAATTGCAAGGTAATTTATAGTCACATGTGTTTATTATGACTAAAATTATTATTTTTTGCAACAAAAATTATTGTCATTTACTTTCAAATTTCTTCTAATGCTTGAATACGTAGCCTAGGGAAGACACTAGTAAAAAAAATGGAAAATATGTGAGTAAAAATATTGGGTGCAATATATTGGTTGTTGGGTAAGTTTTATAAGTTAATTAGTTAAAAAATAAAGTACATTTTATTCAAATAATCAATTATAATTCATATAAGGTTGCTTTAATATGTATATATTAAAAAATTAAATAATAATAGGGCGATAAAAAATAGGTTGGATAATTATTTATTACCCCCTATAAAAATGGTTGTTTGACACACATAAATCCTAAACTTTACACTAACTGTCCCCCTCAAGATACATAGGCTAGGTTGGGTAGGTATGTTAACCTAGTAGGTACCTACATGGGTCCATTCATGATTAAGGTACCAAAAAAACAGGTTTAATTGAAAAAGGACTACAAAGGACAACTTTGGATTTTTGTTTATCTTACATTATTATAATTGTAGTGGATTGTTGTATGTCAATAGATAAAATGATGTCTTTTTAAGTTAATAAAAATATTTAAAAATAATTTGGATACTATGTTAATGTCATTTTAAGTCTTGTAAACTAAAGGAATCAAGTGTTTAAAATACATTTTTAAAAAAAGTAATCAAAAGGAAAGCATAAAATCATACAATTAATTTCAAATTTTTTGTACAACAAAAACATGCCCCTTTCTATGAAAGTACATGTTCATTGGAAAAACTTGATGAAAAACCAAATCATTCAAAAATTTCAAAGTCTTGAAATTTTGAAAGAAAGGGCTACAAGGCAAAGGGTTCATTTTTTTAACTATTTGATAAAAAAAATTGTATTCAATGGGTTCAAAATGTTTAGCTTTAGATGTAAGTCACATGTGTAGAAAATAAACATGTCAAAAAACATGTTTGGTTGTCCATTGAAAGTCACTTTAGGATTTTCTACGATTTTCTGCATTTCTAGCATTCAACTAAAATATTCATACACAATTATGTATGATTGTGAAAAATCACCATTGACACATGAATTCTTTTATATTGGACTATTCGATTTTTCTCACTTAAGTTTGTTTCATGTAAATGTTATTTGTAAAAAATAACTTGAAAATTTCCTTAAGTCCTTTTTTTCTTTTTTGGTAACCCAATTGTGAATGGACCCATATTCATCTTGATGCCTAACCCAGCTAGTTACTTAGCTTAGCCTAACCAATTAGCTATATAATTAATTTAACTACCTACCTAATATAGCTTAATTTAGCTACCGACCTACCTATATAGTTGATGTAAATGACCAAATTAAAGTTGAAATTGGTCAATTTTTTGTGAAAAAGGAAAGGAGATTTTATACCTTGTAATCACATTATATATTTAGTCATATTGCACCTTTGATCATGTAAGAACATATATGATTATAAATAGTTAGTTATATTGTACCTAATCATGTAATGACCAACCAAGTACGACACCTTAGTTCACATGACTACATGACTAAATTTCAAACATAGTTATAAAGTGTCAAAGTCATGAAAATCACATTTTAACATAGTGAATACCTTAAGAATGTTATTGTACGAGTTCATTTACAAATTTCAACATCAATTTAAATTTCACTAATACAATGAAAAATTAAGCAATGTTTACATCCTTAAGTGATTCTTATTATCTTATTTGGACCAATGTTTATCTTGGTATAAAGCATAATGGAAAAATTGCAGAAAATAAACAAAACATTGGGAGAACAAGTCAAACTATGAACCATCATGCACCCACATCAAATGAACATGAAAATATACAAAGTTGGTGAACATTATTTCAGAAATAAATGGGAAAAGAGGTTAGAAATGATATGATAATAAGGGCATAAGTCTATTTTTTTAAAAAGGGCCCTTGTTGATTCTTATTAACGTAAACTAAAACCTTTAGAAGGAAAGGGAGTTGGTCAAGAAAAAAACCTAAAGGTAATGGTTGAAACAACCAAAACACCATTTCCTAAATACAATTTTAGTGTGATAATAATTGCTAAAATGAGACCAATGCTTCCTTGATGAATAATGGGAAGCAAACATGCATGTTTGCAAGGTTAAATCCCATTTGGCTTGTTGAAATACCCTTGACCTAAAAGGTGATTGAGAATTTGCAAAAGAGGTAGCTTAATACAACCTAGATTTTGAATGTTATGAGCATAATGAGCCCAATTGTTTCCTTTTTCAAAATTTGGACATCACAAGATTTACAACTCTTTGTTTGAAATTTTAATTTTATGGTGGAAAAACTCAAATTTTCCAAGGTGTTCTCAATTTCTTTTTGTAAAATAACGAAATTTTTCTTTAGAAAACCATTGGGTGGACCCATTACTCAAAAACATTCCTTTCCTTATCGATATTTCAATACCATAACCCAACATTCTACTTTCAATATACCATTGGGTAAAATCCATTAAATGTGACTAAGTTAAAAAAAAATTTGTTCCAATGTAGGTTGCAATTGTCATTGCATGATACTTAGTTCAATTCATGATAAATTGTTGTGCTTGTAATGCCATTGGAAGGGACAAGAAGTGATTGCTACCTTATAAATGTGAGAATGAAAATGAGTTTGAAATAAATTATTCCTTAAAATTATTTCAAGGATTTTTGTAATTTTCATAAATCTTGTAATATTTCATATTACAACTTGAAGTGACCACCCTAGACAACAATTCATGAGCCCCGTGAACACCTTTGGTGGTAGTATCTTGTTGCAAATTCCCTTACAAATTGATTTATTTATAACATTTTTTGCAAAAACAATTTAAGTGGTTATAGAAATACATAATTGTCATTCCTAACGCCTTTCCAAGCAAACCACAAGTATAAAATATTAGGTATTGTAATACACAACTTAATTTGCTAGCAATTAGTTTTCAAGTTGCCAAGTTGAAAAATTCACTACTTAAATTGTTAAAATTTCAAAACAATTGTTGAAAATTCTAGAAGTTCCTACAAATGAAGACTTAGGAAAAATAACAAGGCTTTTGTGACTTGTCAATGGACTCCAATAATGGTGAAGAATGCCACACATTTGTTGATCTATTCAATGGGTTCTTATGTTGGGAATGAGAACAATGTAATAGCAACTAATTAAGCATTAAATTTTTCTTGATTTTTATTGCTTAGAAGATTGTTATTGTGAATAGGTTAAATGCAAAACTTAATAAGAGTGGGCATCATTGTCAAGTTTAGAACACAATTGTAAATCTGAAACATGATGCACAGCCTCAAGATGTCACATGAATGAAAGTGTGAGTATGTGGTATAGCAAGGAATGTCACACTATCTTTTTTCAAGACCCATCAAACTGTGGAAAAATATAGGAAACACATAAAGAAAGATTTTTAATAATTTTTTTGTTGAATACATTGACTACATTGTACAAATTTTGAAACTTCAACAATGTAAAAAATATTTGATGTTCCTATTCATTACATTCATACAAAGTTTTAAGAATGTCATAATGGTTATTTTCTTTGAACTTTTTGTTAGGAACATTTTTAAAACCATGTTAGGGGTTTTTATTTTGTGAATATAAATTTTTTAAGGTACTTTAGATGGTATTTTATTTGATATTTTTGTTGGGTAATAAATTGAGTAGGTATAATTTTAGTTATGAATTTCCAAAGTTTAAGAACTTGATTCTTGAAAGAGCTACAAAAATAAATAATATAAGTTTGTAATGATTTCCACATTTTTAATACAATGGAAACTTCAAGCCATATACATTAGCATGCAATAAATAAACATGAAAAAAATAAAATTATAATTATGAAAAGATTTAAAGGAAAGGGCCCAGAAATATTATTTGACCAATTTTTGTTTCTTAATCATTCTTTGAAGTGATTCCTAATGAGTCCACCCAATCATGTTTTCACCCATAACAACAAATGAGATTATTGAAAGTCTTGTTTTGAAAGTTGGGTATGAGCCTTCAGGTTTTATAAGTTTGTGAGTTGAACTAGCTTTTGTCAATTACAAAATGCTGTTATTGTTGTTTTGCAAGTCCTAGTTTGTCTTTAGATTTAGCATTATTCAACTTTGAACATTCTATAATTTCTTATAGAGTAGGCAAAGAACACAGTGTTTTTTTGCCTCTTCTCATTCCAATGCAAAAGATGTTACCTCAAGCTCATACTGACAACTCCATTGTAAGGAGAATCTATAAAGCATATTAATTTATGTGCTTGTTCTTAAGCTAGAATTTGACTTTATATGACTTTTTTTCCCATGGAAAGTTCAAGTTTGCAATGGAATTTTGTTGGATGTTGTGTAATGCAACTACTCTTAATGTTTGAGCAACTATGATAATCAAAATGGGTAGTTGCTAGTGTGGAACATAGTGAAATGTTTTATTTGAAGTTCACACAATGCTGATGACTTTAGCTTTAAACCCATTGGCATACATGTGAATTTTAAGAAAAAAAGACTCCACAACTTGTGGCCTAGGGTTTAAGGTTTTTGTCCCCCTCTAGTTCAACTTCCATTACCTTTGAATTCCAAGCTGATACCTGATTGCTCTCTCACCAGTGAACCAGTGAGAACCAGTCTATCCTACCTGAATCCAACAATTCAGTGTTTTGGGTAATCTGAAAACCATGGTGAGTATCAAGAAAAAAATAACATACATTCAAGAATGGGGCCAGCTCTCCTAAACCCTTTCCAGAACCAGCCCTGGCAGTTCTCTAGAAAAGGTGAGAATCACCCAACACTGGTAAGTAAGTGAGAGCTCTGTGGTGGGAGGTAAGGCACTTGATGGCTACTAGGTAGGTAGATGCATTTGACTGGTTGGTATGTAGCTAGCCATCTTGGTTAGCTAAGAGACATGAATGCAGTGGAAAAGTATTTCCTGTCTACACATCATCCATCCTGCATGGTGCTCTGGTGGGTGCTGGTTCAGTCTGGCTGGCAAGCATGGGCCAGTGGCCATCTTTCTTCCCAGTTTATCTCCACAGATGGTTACACTTTTAACTGTGATATTTTTTCCTGCCCAATAGTTTCTGTTATCCAAAAAGGGGACTTTTGCAATATTGAACCATTTGCGGAATTTTTGCTGTTTAGAGGGCATCTTAATCTGACCACGGGATTAGAAGCTATGGTTGATTCAGTGAACAGATCAACTCAGAATGATTGATTAGGTTAACATAGCCTTCTGCACCTCAAGCAAAAGGCAAGGATTAGAGACACGTGAAACCTAGGTTTTGAGAGGTCTTCATTGCAAATTTTGTTAGTTGCATGGTGCAGGCATGTCATGACTTTTCATGCTCAGTTGCATATGTACGATGACAAAAGATCAGTATGTTAAGGATATGACGTTCAGTTTCACAGAACAACATCAAAACTCAAGATTGATTGTGCAAGGGCAGGACACCAGCACCTGTATTCAGTGCCCCAATGCTTGTTCCATAAGGACTAGCTTGCAAAATCTGGAAATAAGTTAGTGATGGTACTGATTTGTTTGTACATCTTCAAATTCAGGAATTATGAACCATTCATTGGATGCCTGTGGTGCGCACTGACTCCAAATTAAGGATATAAAACGTACCAGGACTAGAGGTGAACCTACAGCTACCAGGGCACCATCCATTGGAAGCCCATTATGACTTAGTTGTTGAAGAACCCCAATAGAGTGTCCCGTTTCAGCTTGATAACCTTTCTGTGGTAAAAAGCCCTGCAAGTAGGCATGTAAATGGGTAAACATGAGACTGTTGGGTAAACAGATGGATGTAGGTGGATAGTACATAGGTAAGACAGTGGATTATTACTGTATTATCCAGGCAACTTTGTCACATATTATTTTTAGAAATGCCGAAATTTTCAAAAATTACTCTTCTCAAAGACCAATTTTTTGTGAAGGAAAACCAAGAATCTTTTAAAATGGAACCTTCAAAATAAATTAATTATTTGCCAGACATGTGCTGAAGCTATACTATGGTAGTAGCCATATAGGAAGAACAGACACTGAGCTATCCACTGTGATAGCTAAGGAACTGGAATCCATTATTGGATTGGTGTTTCCAGTCCACCCACCATCCATCCCTGATGGTGCTAGTCTAGCAGATTCACTCTGTTCAGGAATCAGCCCTTGACAATGTCGAGTTCTCCTTGTCCAAATTCGGAGCATACTGAGATCATCTGAAATCCAACACATTTGTCTTGGTCAAGGTTGGATGTGGTTCAGCTGCACACCTCATGTCAAGAACTTCAGATGCACCACAACATTTTGATTCACATTCCTCCATTTGAACCACAAGGTAGAATGGGGTGGGGCACCATATAAAGTGCCAATATTTCATTGAATATATGGATTTTAGACTGGGAATCTGCTAGGGAGACCAAAACTGTTCTAGCATTGATATGATACAAGCCTCAGCTTAATAGGACATGTCCTATGCCTTTTGAACCCCTACATGCTTATCAACCTTTCAACTGGTAGAAATTGGCATTTCACCATTCGCAAGTTGCAGCACAAATAAATGACCTTACCTATTTATTCATTCCAAGGCCTTCAAGGGTAAGAGAATTTCGTCTTTTGTTGAAATATAATGAAAACCCCACTCAAAATTTAGCTTTCTACTTGGAATAGTCGGAGCAGGTTTTACTTCTGAGATTGAAAATACCAATGTTTACGAGGTTATTAGAAACAGGGACAGAAACCACCCCCTGCCCAACTTCTTTTACCATGATAGTTCCTATCCTTCTACTCAGCAAGGGTAACAATTTGTAGCTCTGTATGACTGGTCATATCGTGATGAGTTTCTCAAGTTCCAAGATATGGAGGAAATCTAGAGATGTGACCTTTGCTCAAATAAAGAGAAGGTCATCACCTTACCTGAACAAAGTTGTTTTGTGGCAGCTTTTCTTCCTTCATCTAAATGCACTATCTGCTTAATTTATTGTCTTCAGATATGCAGATAATCTTTTCCTTTTCTGCTAGATATTCCATCTGATATTACCGCACCTATTTTTGCAAGAATTGAGTTCCTTGGCATGGTGGAAACGTGCCAACCAGTAACACTTCACTCTCAGGTGACAATCAGGATTTTTTTGGTGTTCCTTTTGTGTAAGGTAAAGCCCCTAGGATGGGGGCATTCTGAAAATAAGGGGCCTAGGATGAGGGGATAGCTGAGTCCAGCCCCACATTTTGGGAATGTCCTCCATCCATGGGCTTTACAAATCGTAAAGGTGTAGGAGTGGAGGGATCATATGATGCCTACTCCTCAATAGTGGGAGGCAAATTGTGCCTACTAATAGGTGTAAGAACCTGCCACTATTGAGGAGTAGGCATAATATCACTCCCATTTTTTAGGAGGGAAAGTGGATATAAGGTGGCCTCCAAATACACTACAGATTTTCTCCAAGTGCTTTTACATCAGTTTGTGGTGTAGCCACGCTAGCAACCATCCACAGGAGGATCTACCCAGAATTAGATACAGGACAGGTAGAACAGAACAGTAAAAAAAATTGTAATCCTGGTGCTGTTTGGCGACCTGCACGAGTAGGCTTTCTAAATCTGGCGAACTGAGTTTGAAAATCCTACTTTTTTGACGAATTTTTTCAATTGTTTTCAAAAAAGCCTTTGTAGGGGTCACAACCCCCGCCCCCGCCCCCGCCCCCTTTTTTTTTGCATTTTGGTGAAATTTTGCACCCAAAAAAAAAAACGCTGGTGCCTATATCAGATTCTTTCTGCTAAATGTCTACCCTCTTTTGCTGACACCACCAGTTTTCTATCTAACCCGAGCTGATTTACTAGAGATTTTTATCCTGTGAGACTCTGTAATCAATTTTGAATGATAAAAATATGTATGCACCTACCCTGCCTTCTGAATCCTTATTACTCAGTAAGAAATCAGTGATGACAAGGCATATGTGTTGCAAGAAGTTTGAAAGTGGACATCTTGGATTCCCATCATCTTGATGAATATGTACCTTTTTTATTTGTGCATCTCCAGCAATCTTTACTTGATCGACTTATAAATCACATTCTCTACATGGTTTTCAAAATCTGAAAAGGAACACATGTCCAGGTATATTTCACTGACATTGATCAATTGTGAATGCATGCAAACAATGAACCCAGCTGGTTGGTTGCTTTAGTCCTCTCATATATTTCCAGAAAGTTAGCAGTGTTGGTGAATGGCAAGTAGGCATTTGGAAGTTGATCACTTCACCCACCACACTCTGCAATTCTTTGACAATCTAGACATGCATAGCAAAAGCACGAAACAAAGGTTGGTTCCTGTTTGCTTCTCCTGCCAATGAGTCCCAGAATTTATTAGGTTGGTCTAAATTCCAACCCAACTGTCAACTCATAGAAACTTCATGCTTTTGAGCACTTCATGTTTCTTCAGATGTTCTATTCTCTACAAGCATCGAAAATTAGTTGTTTGCAAAGAATTTTCTTCATCGGTAATCATGTTGTGGTTGATGTTTTCTTAATGAGAATTGCTACATTCATTGCAATCTTACCACTCAAATTAACTTAGTCATACATAGAATATGTAACTGACTTGCATTTGTCATCTTTGAATAAGGTCAGCTGACCATGACTTCACTAGCTCCCATCCTTTCAAGATTCTTCAGTCCCTGTAAAGAAAATTATGCTTCACATACATGACCAAGTGTTTTTGGCGGCTTCTATTGTGACACTGATGTTCTCTGAATCAAGATTTGTTATTTGAACTGCAACCAAAACTCCATACTTGTGACACAATCAAAAAGGAAACAAGCAAGTGGTTGCATCTGTTATCTAGCCAATGTTCTTTAAGGGAAATTTGACAATGGTAATTGCTTATGCAGGGTTGATTGGTGGCCCAAGTGGGACCTCACATTCTTCCTCACCCTAAAACTCGGAGGTCTTCTTGTAGGAAGCCACTGAAATGAACCTCATTCCAGCAGGAGGCAAGAACCAGTGGGTCTTCCTCATCCCTTTGTCTTTGTCGTTTCATAGTCAGAAGGGTAGCCAATGCATGTTTTATGGGTGCTATATTTGTTTTGGGTAGGACAATAAGTCAATGAATGATCCCTGAATGTGATGAAAAAATTGAAACATGCAAACACACTGTTGTCCTTTGAGTTTTTCATTTACAACATGGAGAAGACTCTTATGCACGAATTTTGTGCAACATGATCAGTAAACAGGGAAGTTGTGAAGGGAGGTTGACAGGGACAGAATCAGTGTTCTTTTTATGCTTTAAATTTGTAGCACAAGTGGCAAGGGGATGTGACAAGGCAAAGCCTTTTTGGCTATTTGCAAAAAAAAAATCAGTGTGATGTAGGTGATTACATTACAACAAAAAAAATGTAAATTAGGCAAATCATTATGAAGTTATAGAGGTTGGAAGTGGCTCCTACTTGGACCTCTATGTGTACAAAAGTAGGCTCCACACATGTAATGGTGTTCAGATTTTAGGCATCTAGCAAAAATTATGTTATGAAATTTGACAACATGTAAGAATTTCAATTAGAGTATTTTTTTTACACACCTTGTAGGGGATTTGAATCCCGATCGTAAGGACCTTGCCCATTGCAGCACAAAGTACTTGTAGCAACCTAATAATGTTAGTATTTTGATATACAAACAAAACATGATTGTGCAAGGTAGAAGACACACTTACAACGTACAAGTTACAATCTTTAGGCTTCATATACTCCAAGGCTCAAGCCCATATAAGAAAATTATATACATCACCAAAAAACTCAAAGGTTAGCTCAACAACAAAACAATACAAAATAATAAGCTACAATTCACAAAATGTAAGTTAAAACTACGAAACCCAGCAATCATGCATTCATTCCTATCCTAACCTTGTCTTCATCATTCCAATCCATAATAGCAACTTGGAAAGGAAAAATTTCTTTAGTGAAGAAATCTTGAGCAAACATGCGGATGGCAATATCCAAATGCCCTACCAATCAATTCCATAGTTTGGACTTCCTAAAAGTTAAAGTGGAAAAGGTTCTTTCATCTTCCATGCTACCAATGACCTAAACAATTGCTAGTTCAGCAAGTTGCATAAACTCAAAAAGACAACGAACCAATAGATTGTTTGTGGCAAGTCAACACCACAAATTTGTCACTGGATTTTCATTTCTAGGTTCTACCATAGCCTTAGAAGCTTGACTCTTCATAGTTAGCTTGAAAAGAGAGGTTTGTAAATCTAAAACCTCCCCTAAAAGTGCTTCAAAAACACATCTACTGTCAACACCAAGTTTTAGGGATATGTAATAATGTCATTTGATCAAAGATATATGGTCCACAAAAGTGGACTCACAATCTGGTTATAAACAGTATTGTGTTCATAGATAATACCAAGAACATTCATCAATTCATGATCTAGAAACCTTCGTTCTAATTCAATGACCAACAAATCACAAGCAATAATGCATTGAACTTTCACAAATGTGATAATTTGATCAAAACCCTCCCAAGTAACTACAAAGTGGATGCCACTTAAAGAATCAACACAATGGACCATTTGAAATTGTCCAATGATGTGGAAAACCAAGTGTTCTGTCTCGTCATTCAAGTGAATCATCCAATCTTGAATAATCCTACAATATGTGCTTACAACAACATCTGTGAATTTAGGAAAATTTTCAAGTCAGAATGAAGTGGTTGGATCAATGTACATTTTGTATAAATCAGCTTGGTAGATTTTAACAACTGCAATACAATCACACATAAAAACATCCTTGGCATAGGCAAATTTCATCAAAACATTAACAAATTCGAGCATAGGTAAAGTACATAGTAAACCCAAAATTGTACCAATATCACCAAATTGGTTATAGCTGCCTCCAAAGACCCACTATCAGTTACCATCATAACAAGCAAGGTCTTGTATTCTTTCTGAACTTGTTTCAAAGGTGCTAACATACTAATCCACCTTGTTTTTACATTTCGGAAGACTTTCAGACCTTCTATTTCCACAATTTTAACAAGTTTTATGAATTCAAGATGGCGTTTTGGGGAGTTAAAAAAATACCCATAAAGTGATTGAAAGAGATCCTCCAATTTGGAAACCATTGGCATGGAAGATAAACTTTGCACTGCAAGGTTTGTTCTATGTGCCATACAATGGATTCCAATGAGGAAAGGTGTTTGTTAAGTTCTCATCAAAACAATATTTTTTGATCTAACCCCTTGAAACATGGAAACACCATTAACTCCTAAACACATAAAATGTTTAGAAATTTGCTCATCAATCAAACCACCATATGTAATGAGAACAACCAAGATCACATTTTTTTATGTTGGTAGTAATTCCACCTTCAACCAAACACTCAAGTGGGAGCAAAATGGGCACTCGTTTCTAACCTACAACCACATAACAATGGACAAAAATCCAACTCTAGTTATCAATTGTAATCATTTCATCTACAGAAATAGAAAGGAAAATTGAGGCCAAAATAGCCCATTTAGTGGCAGTCAATACCACATGGTGCAAAACTTCTGCAATTTCCAAGCCTGCATAATCACTCTAATGCTTAAAAGGGTTGTTAAGCACTTTCAAGAATGCAAACAAGGACTACATTTGCTCATATTCAATCATGGGTTTGCCTTGGGAAAGTAGGTGGAAAATGAATGCAAATTGCATTAATTTATTTTTCCTTTCACCAAAACCCCCTTAGCAACTTGCTACCAAATAAAATCCTTACCTTTCTGCACATACAACTTTTCATTAAGCACATGTTGATTTGTCTTCAAAAAATAAAAATCCCAACTGCCATATTCGTTAATGCAATTGTGGCCTTCTTTCAACCGACATGTTTCCACAACAAATCCAACTTAGGCACAAAGAGTTTATTTTGGCCTTCAATGACAATGCACACTTTGCATTTAACCTATGTGACCTTCCCATCAACACCCACGATAGATTTTGCCCAAGGCAACTTTGCAACCCATGAATCTTGGAAACGATAGTTCATCTCATACTTTTTTTTTAACTTCTTACTACTTGCCAAATTTGTTTCTACTTCGGCTAGATTAACAACTAGAACAACAAATTCAGCATTTTGGCTAGAACTTACAACAATAGAAAGATCCATAGGAACACCATCAAAGAAAAAACTTTGTGTTTGAAGTTTTTAGGCACAAATAAAAGTGGTGCCATGGCAAATGCAACAACAAAAATAGAAATTAAAATGTATCACCTCAAATGAAAAACCTTAAACATCCAAGTGTTAATGACTAAGCAATGAACATTAAACACTAGATTTTAATAATGAGCACTAAGCATTAGAGTCAAACAATGACCACTAAACTAGACTAAACATTAGTAGTGACCCTTAAGCACTAACACTAAGCAATGGCAACAACCACTAAACATCATAAAAAAAAATTTGCATATTTTTTACTATAGTTTATAACTAATTCTTAGTTACAAATGACATTTGCAACTAAAATGACTTGTAGTTGCATTGGACAAGTTGCATAAAACATTAATTACAAATGATGATGTCATCACATAGACACTGAATGAAATATGTAATTGAATTGATTTTATTTTTCATTTGTTGATCATATAACACATGCAATTATCATGCAACTATCATGCAACTAGTGACCAATTTATAATGACCAATGTCATGTTGCCACATGGCATATTAAAAGAATATTAAATAAATCAAATTTTATTACCAAGCTTTTATTTCAGCCATTTATTTTTTAAGGTCTTTGATTCATACACATGGACAAATAGTTTTGTGCCACATGGCAACATTTATGAATTTTGAAACACTTAAAATAAAAATAGGTGGGTAGGTAAGGAAGTCTAAAATAGGTACGTAAGTAGGTAAGTAGGTAAATAGGCCTAAATAGGAAGGTAGGTAAGTAAGTAAGTTGAAGTAGGTATGTAGGTAGGTAAATAGGTTGAAGTAGTTATGTAGGTTAAAGTAGGTAGGTAGGTAAGTTTTACGACATTTTGAATTTATTTTGTTTTGTTTTGGATTTAACCAAATTAGGGTTAAGCTTCTTCAATTGGCTCATCCCACTTGACAAATCTTGTGTATTTTAATGATTACAATGCATCTAGTTCTATTATTGGCACACTTGAAACGGAAGCCAAACAATATGGGATGAAAAACCTAGTAGCCATTTAATGGCAAATAGTTTGCAATTAGAATCTAACTAGATTTTTTATCCCATGCAATTTGGTTTCCTTTTCAATCGCCTCAGCTCCATAAGTAAATAACTCACTCATGGACTTAGTACATAATTCATTAATTTCCTATCTACCGATTAATAATAATAGGTCGTAATGGCATCAAATATTAATTAAACTTTATTATTAACTAATTAATAGTAAATACCCATCAATAATTAGTATTATTAAAATTATTAATACGAATGATCAAATACTAATTCATAGCTACTAAATTAATAATAAAATGAAATAATTAATTAATTAATTACTAATTAAGTAATTTTTTAATTTAATAATCATAATTTACTTATTATTTATTATTCAATTTATATCAAATGGATAGTATATTTATTTTTTAATTAATTAATAAAGTGGTTAGTTAATTTTCATTTAATTAATGAATAAATAGTAATAATTATCATTTATTTAATATGTAATATCAATCAATTAATATTATTCTATTTTATTAATTTTTATTTTATTTTAATGACTAAATAATTAATTTATAATTATAGTTATTAACTAAAAATAATTGAATATTAAATTCTAACTTGTTATTGATTGATTAATATTAAATGAATAATTTACTAACATTAATATTTTTTGACTAAATTTTAATTTCATATTAATTATTCATTACTAATTATCAACTATTAATAACTAATTAATATTAATTAAATAATTATTCAATATTAATTAATTTCATCATAATTATTGATAAGAAAAAACATATAAACTTAATTCATTTTTTTACACCTTTAATATACTCTTAATGTATTTTTCACAAAAAAATTAAATTAAACCCTACAAATACGTTGACAATATTCATAATAAATATTTATTATAGTATCTAAATAAAGTTTTTAATTGTTCAACCATAAATATGTATATTTATCATGCCAATAATACACATTGTACATGCAACTAATGGGCCATGGGGGCTTATTCATGGATGAATATAATCTTATGAACATTCACATTGAAGGATGAAAAAGATAGTAGTTGCACATTAATCGCAATATAATCACAAATCTTCCCAAATTTGGTGAAGTTGGTAAGTAGTTGCAAAAGGAGTCACAAACAACATAAAATCACATGCAGTTGTAAATAAGAGATTTTCATATCCCCACATTTTTTCTAGTGCATTGTTAACAACCACTAAACCATTACTAAACATTGGTAGCAACCACTAAGCATTGGCAACAACCATTAAACAATCATTAAGCATTGGCAACAAACCATTAAACCACTAAGCATCGACATCAACTAAGCATCAACGATTCAACAGTAACCATTAAACATTGACAATAACTAAAACTTAGTAATAACTAAGCAACTAAGCATCAACAATAACCATTAAACATTGATAGCAACCATTAAACATGTAGTAACAACCACTAAACATCACTAAACATCAACAACAACCAATGTGTTAACAACCCCTAAGCATTGATAATAACCACTAAGTATTAGGAACATTGAGCAACCATTGGACTCAATGAGCAGTGAGTTGGTCAAAAGTGCAACATGTTTACTGCACGTCTCTAATCAAAATCAGAATTGGTTTATATACATATAATCGTTTGAACTCGTCAATCTCCAAATTTGAATCTTCAATGTTCACGATCTTGATCTTTGAATTTGTAAACCATGGTTACAACAAAATCAATATTGATATTATTGTACCTACATGCTATTACCAAGCTTGAAAGAAAGTACAAAATCTAAGAATCCATATTGCACACAACTTACAAGTTGTTTGAGGCTTGCCGCTTGTTGCACAACATAACAACCCGTTCCATTTCACAAATGATCTAATTCTTACAATGTACGAACATGAACGTTAAGCATTGAAGAACTTAGGATCTACTGAACTTCAAAGCTCAAAGCACCAGATGCAATGTGCACAATGCACATTGCCATAGTGCCACAATCCATTGGTGTGTCGACGATTGCATCACTTGAATGCATAGTAGGAGCTTCCTGGCAATGGCATGTAGGAGACAACAAACGGAGTTGACGAACCAATTATGCACATCAGAGATATTGATGGCTCCTCCATCTCCAATGGAGGTGAGAAGATATGGCAAAAGTAGTGATAGAAATGAAAAAAAAAAACCGGCTCCATCCTAACGAAAGTAGAATCTAGCAAACCCTAACCCTATCGAGGAGTGAACATACACATGGCAAGTAGAGGCCACACGATGGCAACAAGTGTCTTTTTTCATGGGTGGTGATGCAAATGTCTTGCACAATTTCTGAGCAATTTGAGGAATTATTTCAAATTTTCAACTTTTTTTCAAGCTTAGGGGTTGCTGGGGGTGACACAGGTAGGGATTTGGCTAAAATTCGCCAGTAAAAAAAACCGCTGGACAGAATGGTGTTGGTAGGCTGTCACCTTTTGGCAGCTCTCATACTGCACCTTCCCCACATTGATATAAAAAAAGGAACCCGCTTGTCAACACGGTCATGCAATCAAAGGGTGGCAGGAGGACCCAGTCTTAGACCTAAAAAGGTGCTCAAAGGTTGTGCTATTCACCTGGGTAGCTTGTTATTCCAAACATTTCAGGTTTCAGAACCTTCAGATTTTCAAGGAAAGGATCAATATGGCTCTATTGTCAACAGCTTTCTTTCCTCCTCACCTTAGGTTCTCGATTTTGACAGTCAGTGTACTTTCTTTAGATGTTTATCATCATACCAATACTGAGCACCTTGAGCAAATTGTGCTTTGTTGTCAGCTCTGCTTGAGAGCCTGGAAGCACAACTCATATACCCATTTTGATCAATTGCAATCCAGATAAGGAATGAAGCATTGTACCATAGAATTGAAATGCCAAAAATACATTTCTATGTCATGAATGTATTGTTATAGTCATTCAACCACTTGCAAAATCTGTGATTGCTTGACACTCTGGACAGTGAGCAACATGAAGATTTGTGGAAATAAATGTCCAAAGCTTCACTGAATGTGCCTTCCAGTTTTATATAAATAAAGACCATATTATACATACTGCACAAGAAAAAAACTTGATCTTGATGTCATGAACAAGTTTCAAGGCTTACATCCTTCTATCAGGTCTCATGCAAGTTCTCATCAGAACGAAGTACTCATTAATCAGATGCTTTCTGTTAGGAATATGCACTGCTAGAAGAAGATTGACAAGCTGACCTCAAAAATCTTGACAATCTTTTGAGGCCAGTAACAATGTCGGCTTAATTGTTAAATTGGTGTTTAGAGGTCAGTAAGAAGATTGACAAACTTACAGACCCTAAACCTTTAAGATGTTGCCATTGAAATATTTGCTGTTCATGCTCAGCGAGGGCTGCATTTGGCAACAGATGAACTGGGGGACATGTCAGGAAAACTTTTTGCAATTTGCCTGACGATTCTCCTGGGTTGACCGTGGACGGTAATTCTCCACAGAATGCAGTTTGCAGTATAAATGTCGGGTTACCAGAGCAGAACTAACAGGAAAGTAGAAGACAACAACACTTAGAATTAGCTGGTCACCCCCTGCCAACGGGAACTCAACAACGAAAATGAACAGAGAAAATGAGATTCAAATATCTAAGGATACTTGAAGCTTCCAAATCGATTGAACTGGGAATCAGGAATCGGGAATTCAAGGGCAATTGGGGACTCTATTGCAGTAAAAAAGCAGAGAAGTTGGCTTTCACAGATACTTGAAGACAGGGAACTGCTCGATTGCGCATTTACTGTGAAGTACAGAAAGCTGACTGGTCATATACGGGCGGACATGAAGTTTTGCAGACCAAGGCAAGCACAGTAGTTTGTCCAACACGTTCCCTGCGAGGGACCAATTCTCCATGGACAACATTTGCGCAGCAACTGCCTGTTTCGCACAAATCAGCCTTCCACCAACTTAGCGTCCAAACATTTGACCCTAGAGAAATTTCCATTAAGCTTCCATGTATCCCTGGTAGAAAAGACTAAGGGATTTTATGCGTACTTCTGGGTTCTATCCAGCATAAACCACTGGCCAATTTTTTGTGGAAATCAGCACTACGTTTTGAAATGCCCACCCTGAGCAGACAAAAATTTCTGTGTAGTAATGGGCCATCCGATTATACTACAAGAATCCAAGGGATGCTTTACACTTGTAGATAGGCGTAAGATCCCATCCACTCATGAGGAGTGTACCATCTGTCCCACTGATGAGTTTTGTAGGTGCAAAATACCAACCTGATTAAATGTGCTCCACCTGAGGCTCATGTTCTACATATGTGTAGGTTCATGGTAAACTTCGCCTTGTGCTCTACCATAGGTAAAGCCCCAAGGGCACTATGGGACATTCCCAACATGTAATGCTGGACTCAACTATTTGTTTCATCCTAGGTCCCTTATTTTGAGATTGCTTCCACCCCAAGTTTTTAGCATAAAAGAAAATCACTGCAAGAAATATCTTAGTGTATTTTAGAGGGCACATTTATCATTGCCATTATTTCTTGTGGGCCCTCCCATATACAAGCATAAGTGAAAACAAATTTCCAGCAAATCCTTATGTCAGGTAAATCCCTCAAACCAAAGAATTACTAAAATGCCAGACCCCTTTTGGCCCCTGTCTCCAAGGACCCTTATTTTAGGAAAGCCCTTGAATGAGGGAATTCTTGAGGGGCCCCTTATTCTAGTAAAGCCCCCATATGAGGGAATTCTCAATCAAACTGAAAAGATGTGGACTAGGTAACCAGTGAGAGTAGCCAGGTTACCGCATGTGAGCTATTCTGTGTGTGGCAACTGGGCTGCTCAAGTCTGTTACTGGATATAACTGGTTGTTGCTGGTGCCGAGTGCATAGTTGCAAGCTTAGATATAAATTAGTGCCAACTGCCTGTATTGTCTAGGTTTGTTGGTCGTTGTGGGTAATGAGGATTAACCAATTGCTAGCACCAAAGGAGTGTGGAGATGAGGTTATGAGGTCGGCCAATCAGGTGCTAGGCCACTCATTTTGTTTATGGCTTGGAACTCAAGTCCTCTCGGCAAATGGGAGTGCAAGGTGCCCATCAGCAACCAATAATTCAGAAAACCATAATTCCCTCCAAGTATCGAGAAGGGAAATTCTGCTTTATGCAGCAGTCAGCCCTAAGACTAAGAAGGGGGACGAGGTCTTGACAATACCTTTCACCTCATGTTCTAGGATAAGTAAAGCCCACGGGTGAGGAAAAACATCCAAATCAGTGTGTTTTTTTCATTTGTGTGATGTGGCCTGGGTGACGATGATCCCACAATAGATTTATCTGTAATGGCAAAAAGATTTGAGGAGATTGTCAAAACAGTAGAAAATTGGCAGAAAAAGTGCCCTAAACAGTAAAAAACTGACTGGATACAACCTTGATACCTTAAGCTTCATCTAAGAGCAGTGTCTGGCAAATCAGAGATTAAGGGCCACTTTAGACATGAGTCCAAGGAGCACAGTCCAATGAAATTGAGCATTCCTATTGGTCAAGAGATTTAAATTGGTTCTAAGGCCTTTAGATGAGGGTCCAGGACTAAGGCAAATCAAATTGTGATTTAGTTTACATGGCATCATTTTGGAAGGAAATCCAATTAGGTATGGATGGAAAAAAAAAAGCTTCAAGGAGAGCTCATGATTTGGAGAACCAAAGTGTAAGGCAGGGTCCAAGGTCACTCATTTCTTTGTTTTTGGCTCTTTTCCACTATTTTATTTTACTCTTGTTCAAATTTTGTGAGAATGAAAGACATGCTATGGATTGAGGACATTGTTGAGAGTGCATCAATTCTTCCAATTTTGATCAATTTTAAAGTTGATATGATTGATTTTGTAATCTTCACAAGGTGGTTGCTACAAGGAATGCATTTTCAGCTTTTCCAAGTGCACGAAATATAAGTGAATCAGAAAGGTGGTTGCTAGAAGGAATGCATTTTCAGCTTTTCCAAGTGCACGAAATATAAGTGAATCGGAAAGTGAGACAGAAAGTGAAGAGATTATTCACTATTATGCAATCACTCAATGCATGTCAAGAATCAAAACAAATGTCATCAATATTTTGTGCCTATGCTCATCCATTGTGTGGAGCAAGACTAAAAATGAATGAAAAAATCAAAAAACAGAAGAGACCATAAAAAAAAAAAATTAAGAAAAAAAGAGAAAAGATCAAATATGAACTCAATCCTCTCATATGTTAAGCACACATTTTTTATATTGGACAATTGAATTGAACCCCAAGCCTTTAAACACACTCATTGTACCTTTGAAAAAAATGTTTCTTTTAATGTGAAGAAAGGTCCAATTCAAGGTTCAATTTGCTTCAAATTGGTCCCTGAGCTTTTAGTTCCTGGACCCTTGTCTAAAGTGACCCTTAGTACAAGAGTGCTGCTGCAATTTTTTTCCCACAGTCTGCCATTTGCAACTTTTTTTTCACCTTGGCAGTCCCAGACACTTTTGAGTCCATGTTTTGGGCATGCTATGAGACCTTTGGTACATGCTACCTAGCATGTTCCGTGCCCCTTGGTACTTATAACATGGGAGTACATTAATACTGTGCTGTCCTCGGCAAGCTTGGTGCCCGCCATATATTCCATGTCCGTGCAATCAAACATCTCATTTTCACAAACCAGCAATTCCATGCTTCAAATATCTGCAAAAGCAAAGCTACTCTGGCTTTTAACTGTAACTAGTGTGTACCCGGTGCATAATGCACCCATGGCCCCCCCCTCGCCGTTACTTACTTCTCCTGCAACGGTTGTTGTGAATGCTCCCCGGAGCTGCTGGCCAGACGTCATCAAAAAAAAAAAAGATAAAA
>Ga0209611_10004759_pt1 | contig 23065 bp, 15 predicted proteins | sample S1TSphgellanicum_3_FD_187693 | JGI IMG/M metagenome (GOLD analysis project Ga0209611, IMG submission 187693) | Host-associated microbial communities from peat moss isolated from Minnesota, USA - S1T2_Fc - Sphagnum magellanicum MG (SPAdes) (version 2) | ecosystem: Host-associated > Plants > Peat... | reverse complement strand
TTTTTAATTAAAGCTAAAAGACTTCAAACCAATTTTTTAACTTTGAACATGTTAAATCACATATTGTGCTATCAAGTTGAAAAGGAGCTTGGCCCACAAAAGGAAGTGATTGGTGTGTTATATGTGTGTCATTACCATGATTATTAAGGTAGAAATGGTGAAGTGGACCAAAAAGAAGGTTTCCATTTAAACCTTTAATCATTCATTCATTTGTTTTAAAAAAAAATCAATACAAAATATTTAATGAAATGGTTTTGTAGTAAATTAAGATATAAAAATCATTATGTACTTAGGGCATCATTAAATAATATTTTAATTTTCTCTTTCTTAGAATATATTTAACAAGTGCATAAACATAAATTCTCATTGCCCCCCAAAAAAGATTTCATAAATACTTGTCCATTTAAAAAACAAGGTAAAACGTTCTTGAAACAATGTGAAATTCAAAAAATTAATGTACATTATTAACAAAGTGTCTTATATTTGATCATCCAATTAAAATCATTCAATTTACAACAATATTTTGATATGGCTTTGTTGCTACTTTACGTTTACTTTCAAGCAACTTTCACAAACTAATTTTAATCATTTACTTTACTTGCTTACACGCTTCATGCTTATATGAGTGGCATTTGTGAGTTTGATTTGGTAATACACGTGAAAAAATTCTTAACCACTAATTTCTTATTTGAAATAACATGAGAACTTAAATATTGATATGCATTATCAAAGGAGTTCGAATTCCTTATTAATAGCCGAGTAATGTCTTATTATCTTTGTGTGCAAGTATATGGATTTAGGTTGTTTATAAATATTAGGTTGCTTTTAGGTCATGCTTTTGATGTCAAGCATAAGCACATGTACTAGGTTATGGAATGTAAAACTAGAAGTTCAACAAGTTGTTAGGGAAACTATTTAGGATTTTAGGAATTCATGATGGCCATTAATGTTTGTGAAAGAATTTAAAGTTTTGTAAGGTGACATTGATAGTTGGAAATAATGGGAAGTAGTGGGATTAAGGCAAGGTTAGCTAAAAGACAAGGGCATAAATGTCCATGTATGCTAGTTGATGGTTGTTACATGACAATTGAATTAATAGTCAATTCATGTAAACATGTATTCCCCTTGTGAAGGCAAAAGGGTGACAAGATTCTAATATGACAATCTTTTAATGTTAGAGTCCAAAACACCTTATATTCACAAAAATTGCTTCCTTTAGGTGTGGAAGCACCTTATACTTTAATAGGTGTAGGGTATACCTCCATATTGAGATGGGTGGCCACCTTGTGACATACACATCCATCATTCCCTCATGGTTTATGCATATCAAATTCATGATTGCCTTGTGTTTTATGTTATGTTCAATTGCATAGGTGGGAGACATTATTAAAATGTGTTATTAGATTAAGCCACACTTCACCTAGGCCCCATACTTCAACATTGCTTTTGTTTTAAGGCATTAACCTACACATTATCTTGTGAAAACATAAAAAATGATGTTTAATTTTTAAGAACTCTCAAGTATAGTTTTGGATTTTTCTTCTAGTTTTATCATTATAATTATAGTGGATTTTTGTATACCAATAAATAAGATAATGTCATGTTAAATTAATAAAAATATTAAAAAAAATTGGACACTATAAAAATGTCTTTTTGAATCCTTTAAACTAATTATATAAGGTGTCCAAATTGTACCTTTTTATAAAAGGAATAAAAAGGAATGCATTGAAGTAATGCAATTGATGTCAAAACTTTTACTGGATAAATAATGTTTATATCTATGTTTGCCCATGTTCATTGAATTTAAAATAATTCAATCTTTAAAGTTTGCAAAGAAAAAAACTATTTTTTTGGGTAATTTGGTTTTTTTGGGGGTATTTACTAGGCTTAAAATTTGTAACTTGAAATGTAGGTCATCACATGTGGGAAATAATCATGCTAAAAAAACACCAAATTTTTCATGCAAGTTTATTCAAGCATTTTTCACATTTCTAACCAAATTGTTCATACAAGTTTATTCAAGCATTTTTGCATTTCTAACCAAATTGTTCATACAAATTTATTCAAGCGTTTTTTTCATTTTTGGATTTGAACTAAAATTTTATTCACATCAATGTAGACATGTGAAAAATTATTACTAGCACATAAATTATTTTAATTTGGACTATTCAATTTTTCTCAGTTAAATTTGTGTTGTGTAGATGATATTTTTAAAAAATACATTAAATAAAGTATTGATATCCTTCTTCTTCTTTTTGGAACCCCAAATGCAAATGAATTTGAAGATACAACATCATATGGTGAAAAATAAAAGAAAAAATGCAAGGTATATGCAAAGGTTGCATTATTCAAATTGATATAAAAGAATGTTACCCATGGGGTGTTTTTTTTCCTTCAATTTTATGATTTAGCCACACTAACCATTGTCCACAAAAGTGATTACCCAAATTCGGCTACATGTTAGAGAAAAAAGTGGAAAATTTTAAAAATCTTGCTATATTTTGGTGACCTAGTAGAACCTATTATGTGTAGGGCAATTTTATAAATGTTTTCCTCAAAATCTAGTGACTTTGGCACATTTTCTTCACAAAACCCTTTGAACAAGTCACATTAGATTTTTTTTGGTCACCAAGTGGTGAGAATTTTCCCCAAAAGAAAATGTTGTTACCCATATTATAAAGTTTGCTGCAAATTTAATGGTGGTTTTGCATACAAATTTTTTCATTAAATATATATACTCCCATAATATGAAAAAATATATGATTTATTTGTAGTAGCCATAAAATCAGGTGCCCTTGCACTACAAACTTCATAATCTTCTAAATCCAACTGTGGATTTGTGATGTATTTATTGCCAAAATAAAAATAAATTTGTAGTTTTTTAATTTATTGTTGGAATTGAATTCAATGTGAATGAGGTTTCAAGTTTTTTGTGTTTGTGGGTTAATCTCCATTAAAGAGTCTCCATAAGCTCATCTTTGATATGACAAAAAATGGACTAACTTATCACTACACAAATCTACACTCAAAAAAATTAACTCTAACATCCAACCACATCTCTTGCTTTTCATGTGTGTTTTATTTGTGTGAGACTTTGTGAGAGCATGCCTAGTTGTCGCCTCCGTTTTACTCTCTATCCATATTAAGCACATCCAAGGAGCAATGGTAATTCCTCTTACATCTCCACCCTTAAACTTCCAAAAGTGGATTGAATGAAGTATAGACCATTTAAATTGCCTCACTTGGGGCAATCATAATTACTCTCGGCCAATCCAAGAGAATCATTTCCTTATGTCAGCATACTACATGGCTTTGCCAACATTGGTGTATTTACTAGCTAGCAACAATTTTACACCATTTGACTCCTCAAAGGGTTTGTTTCTTGTTGCTATTGGGCATGCTCTCAACGTTGGTATTGTTGAGGGGTTTTTTTGGGTACTAGAGTTATCTATAAAGTCACCCCGTCTTTGGGCCTGCTTTCACCCCCTATCCTTTCTTTCACGAGTATTCGCAAAGTAATTTTTTAAATATCAAATCTTAGGATGAAATGCTGAAACTCAGCATTTAATGCACAAGGTTCGAGACTAATTATAGTAGTCCTACAGGTAGGAGCACTGGCAGTAAAACTATATGTAGCAGCAGTGCAGGCGGTCAGCGAAAGGGAAAGACAGGATGAAACTTAGTTTACCACCAAAATTGCTGGAAAAACTAGTTTCGGTCCCAGTTATGTGACTTGCAAAATGTTCATTCCCAGTTAAGTGTTTGATGCCTTATTATGTCAAAACTGGTGGTTCTCGCCCCTAATTGCGAGACTTTATGGATAACTTTGTTGTTGGGGAAATTTTCTTCATTTAAGAACTAAAAACCAATGTGAACAAGTAAAAATTGTCGTAATTATTACTCCAATTAATAAAGAATTTAATCAAAATTGGGTTTGATTATTAGAACTTGAGATGGATATTATAGAAAAGTTGAACCCAAAACTAAGTTCTCAGTTATATTTTATGTGTGAAGTCAGAGTGGAGATATTGTACCCCCACTATGACTACTGATAATTGACAATATTTGTCGAAACAATAATTATTTTGAAAAATTGGGTCTGATTGAATATTTCTTAATCTCAACAACAAGACAATTGAACTATCATTTTTCTTAAAAATGTTTTTGAAGGCCATTGTGGTAGCCCGATGATTAAAGCTACTTAATAGAGTTTTCATTAAAGTCATCCTATCTGCACCACGTCTTTAGGCCTCCTTTCATCCCCTATCCCGTGTTTGAGTGAGGTCCGCAAAGTAAGGAAGTTTTATTAAATCTGGGTATGAAATGCTGAAACTCTTAGCGTTTAATGCACAAGGTTCGAGGTACCTGTAGTAGTTGTACAGGTAAAAATATATACAGCAGTAGTGGAGGCGCTCAGGGAAAAAAAGAAAAAAGGGGTCAAAACAGGACAATATATATAGACCCGGCGGTTCTTGATACAACGCCCAACATTGATAAATACACCGTTTTTCACACACACAAAAGTGGCTTTTGTCCAAAATGGAGAAGAGTAGAACAGGGAAAGGGGAGGAGGAGGAGAAGGAGGGTAGCGATGCGAAGGCAAGCTTGGCAGGAGGGAAGCAGCAACAGCAGCAACCATAACACCAACGGAAGACAAGACGTGAGGCGGCGAGTGCAGGTGCAGCAGAAACTCAAGACTGAGACAGTTTTTTTTCTTTTTCTTTTTTTTCAAAAATTTTTAAAGGAGAAAAGAGAAAAGGTATAACAGATCTTTTGTCTTCCAGGTCGAAGTTGGGCGATGGCGGGAGCAGCACAGTACTTGCAAAATCTTCCATCCCGGGGATGTTTTTCACAGCCGTCCGCTACTAGCACGGTACACAAACGCTTAGATTTCCCTACATTTCCGGCCTCATTCCATTGTTTAGGGGTCCTTCTCCTTGAGCCGTGACACTTTGCTGTACAGCTCTGGTCGGTGGTGAATTCATTGATTGAGAAACAGGCTCGTTTAACATGTGTTTTCTGGGGTTAGGTCTTCTTTCCTGGAATTAATTAATTTTGTGTCTTGATTTTCTTCGACGAAGCGAAATGATTGTAGCTGCAAAAGTCTTTCTCCTGACTATTTTAGGTCATGAAGTGTTAAGTAGAAAGTTGTCACAAAAATTGTTTGCCACTGGATACTGAATAATGATTTTAGGTCGAACTTTGGCCGAACTTGTTTTAGGTCATGGAGGTGACCTCCTACTCATGGTTTTCTCTTTTGTTTCTGTCTGTTTTCTTTCCCCCATATTTCTGGCCTTCGCATTTTGTTGAGAAGCAGATTGTGCTTTAAAATGGTTTTGTCAAGCTATTTTATATCAAAAAGCCTAATTGTAGCTGCTGTCATGGAAATAAGATACTCTATATTAGGGCAGCAATCTTAGGGTTATAACATAACTTTGTGTAGTCCATGATGTTGTCATGTTTGGTAATAAACTTTGGCATTCTAAATTTCAGGGTGGAATGAAGGTTTATGTATGCCAACATGACACTGCCCCTCCAGGTTTGTTCCCTCCAGCAATTGGCTGATGCTGTAAAATTGCAATTCTTAATATTATGAGCTTGGCTACTTCATTTTTGTGATGTTTATGGGAGGTAGCTGTTTTTCATATTTCCTCTGTTTCCTTCAGATGAACAGCTGATCAAAACAGATTCCACCAACATCCTTATTCGTGCACTGACACTGAAAAAGGAGAAAGGCAGGACAGAACAGAAAGCAAAAGACAGCAAAGGCAAGGTTGTTGCTGCTGCTGCTGCTTCTACTCCTGAGGAAGGGAAGGGTAAACGGTATTTTTTTTTCAATCCCAATCACTACCAACAAAAGTGTTTCTCATGCCACATCCGTTATTTCCAAGCAAGTGCTTCTTGAATTGAGCTAAGATGGGAAGAAATCACAGAAACATAAGTCATGATGTTTGGGTGATATAATAAGGGAGAGTCTGCAGATAAACATTAATCTTTAGTCCAGATTTGCTCCTTTTGGGTGTTCAAGGTTGGTTATTCTTGGCAATGTTGTTGATGTGGCAGGCCTGCAGAGAGACAGCTTGAGGACAAGCCGGCATTGAAGAGGGCTAACACTGCTAACGGCAGTACTCCTGATAGAAAAGGTGAGGGGATGTGATTCTATCAGTACCGGGAACCCTACCCCTCCATGATCAAGGGACTTGGAGAACTTATCGCATGCATGTACATGTGTGATGTGTGTGGGGGGGTTGGGTGGGGGGCAGAGGGAGGATCAAGTAGACTTTCCGGGAAGAATTTGCAGGTCTGCACTGTGCAACAGCTCAAGGCAATGCTCAAGGAGATGAACCTACCATTGAAGGGAAATAAGGTTCTCTCTTGAAGCATCCATGATGGTTTCTAAACACTCAGTTGCTTTGTAAATGGTTGCTCTTCCATTTGTAAATGCTCATCAGTTACTTTCATGTCACCATGACTTGTGGCTCTTGTGAGGTGGCAAGCATTGTAATGAGTTTGCCTATGTGCAGGAGGAGTTGATTGCACGGCTTCTCAAGGAGCAGAAGCGGTAACTTTCAGGTTTCCATGCCCTTATTAGGTAGCCAGGATATGTCTATTTGTCCACAATGGGCATTTTGCAAAGAAAAGGATGGAGTCTTCCATTAAACTGGAAGTTCCCTCAACCCAACCCTTGAAGTTGGTCAATCTATTTGTTGGTTTCTGATACCCTTTCGATTGATACTGACCTTGTCTTCTTCCTGTTTGCTGGGAATTGGTGCTGTTGGATGGGAAGAACATTTGGTTGATAAAATGAAACTCTCTGAATGACCTGAAACAGAGTGCTTACAAGGAGAATTTGTAAATCTGTTTTTCTTTGGTTCAGAGTTCCAGGTACCAGAGCATGATTCTATACTGCATAAATGGACTTGCAGCTTGTGATCTTATGACAATTTTCCTCACAATGTTCACTTTGTTTGCATGAGGATTTTTTCATATTGAACTGTATTAATAAAGGCACCAATCCAGAATTCAAAGTTGAAGTATGACAGGAGATGACATAAGTCCAAGTTGAATTCCTACAAGTCAGATGTGGAAGACTAGTGACTGACAATGAAGATCCTAACTCGACTACGAACCGCTTGTAACTACTCTTCTAGAGGGAAACTTGAGAGGTGGCTGAACCCTTTGCTACTGCACAACTCAGGATGGAAGATGCTTACTGATTGATTTTCAGGAGGAGCTATCTTACTAAAACTAGCTCGACAAGCCTCCTGATGTGTACAAAGCTAAAGGTACTTTTTTGTTGTACATGCGTAGATTCTTTGATTTAATGATACACTTGATTGAAGTGTCAAAAATTTGCTTCATTACATATGTTGGTGTAAGAGATGTTGCCCATATCTTGGGCTCAAATCTCCTTTGCATTAGAAGGACACCCCATTGACAGCCATAACCACCATAGAGCATGTGGGAGTGTATTGATGACTTTCACCTAGAAATCAAGAGCATGGCAACAGTAGAGCTCTGTATGCATGCACAAATAGAATTGGTTTTTGACACTTTCTCATCTTGCCTCTGCATGTAGAACAAGCAACAAAGCTCTGTCAGGTTAGGATGGCAATGCTCATGCAGGGATCCATGGCAGTACATTCTTGAGAAAGTCCACATTCAGGAAGTGAACCTTGGTCTCCAGATTACTAAGGCCCTCAGTTTGAGGGCACAGGAATGGGGGTCTTAGCCTGAGTTCTGCTGCTTCAGAACATATTGAGGGCCAAGGGAGAAGCCTTCCCCACAGTATAGCACTAAGCATGAGGTGAACCTTGTCATGAACCTAGACATACATAGATCAAGAGTAGGAGTGGGAGGGTTCTTATGTCTACTCCTTGAGAGTGGGACAGATCTTACGCCTATTTATAGGTGTAAGATCGATCTTTACTCTTTTTTAGGAGGGTTATAAGGTGCCCTTCAAATACACTAAGAAATTTTCTCCAAGTACTTTATGTCACCCTAACTCACAAAGTCTGCATAACTTCACAAATTGAGCCTCCAGCTACACATGATTTGTGAATTGTTTTTTCAAACCAAGCTTGAGGTCCCAAAAACTACTAAGTTTGAGGATGAGGGGCCTACCCCAGTGGCTAAGGGTTGTGGTTTTGTGAGCTGCTAAGCCAGCAGGTTGGGACTTCAAATCCCAACTAGACCTCCTTCTCCTCACCCTACCCTGCTGATTAGGGGCTTGGTTGTCACAATTATCCAAAACAAAAACAAAAAACTACTAAGGTTAGGGTTATCAAAAATGCTGACATTGAATGAGTCTTAAACCTACACCAATCCTTAAAATTGTTGTCACCAAGGTTGTATACTTTTCTTGGGTACTTAAAAGAAAACCCAATTCTCCTTAATTAAATATTAGACAAATAAAATGTCTCATTCAGTTTATCAAGAAAAATTATCAATGGCTTCATATGAGAGACATACTAATCACAAACTTGCCCTCTTCATGTATTTGTGTTTTTATAATATTTTAACAATGTGTTTAAAGTTAAATGTTAATATAGTGTTGATACAGTCGTTAACATGATGTTGTGATGACATTGTAACACATTGTGATGATCAATCAACACTTCATTAACATTTAATCTTGAACACATGGTTAAAATGTTGTAAAAACACAAACACATGGAGGGGGCAATTTTGTGATTAGTAGGGGTTTCCAAAAATAATAAGGAGGCATGATCTATTAAGATAAAAAAAATTGCAATCTTCAACCTAGGTCATATTTGGAGCACAAGACTAGGGTATGTAGGCCAGTGATTCAACACTTAGTGCATTTTAACTCTTCCTCTTGTTCATGCATGGCCTTCTGCATATGGGGTCCAAAGATAAGTGTAGAACATTAGAGGGTGCACATGTAGCCCTTTAAAGGACTAAAAAAAGGTTTAAAAATGAAGAAGATCACAAACTTGAAAAATCCCATCAAATACATGGCAGCCTAAGAATGATGTATATTGCCACCTATAACTAAACAATCAAATTCTAACAAATGAATGTTATGTACCCCATCACCAAAATGGATGAAGCATAACATGAACATAATCCTATGTTTAAACATTCACATTTGTATGTGTGGGAGAGATCTAAATTAAAAGAAGGCTTAATATTCAATGGTCATGGGTGTTTGAGGGTTACATGAGCCCTAAACATTTAGATGCACATTGATGTCACCATAGGTCTATGGGTGTGGTGGAATTATTTTTGCAAAACTCATGTTCTGTTCATGTGCACCCTCTTGCACTTTTGTTCTCAAAGGTTTCTTGCTTTTGCTCAATTTTTTTTGCATATTTTTTTTTCCTTCTGACCATGGTTTTCTTTGAGGTTTAATTATTGGTGCCTTTTAGATGCTTAGAGCAACACATCCCTAAGTTTTTCAACTGGTATAAAAGTAAAAAACTTGACAAATTTTGTTTTTGAGCAAAATGCAAACCCATGGCACATTTCGTATTTCCCAAGAATTAAGAGGAGGAATGAAAGTCCCAAGATGAGATTAGGACGAGTTCATTAAGGTGAAATTAATATGCACAAACCAAAAAGGAAAATGGTTAGTGCAAATTGGAGTTAAATTGACACATGGATAAATTATGGGGAACACACATTCACTTGATACATCATAGCCCAAAATTGGTAAGAGTAAACATTGTCCTTTCTATAATGTATTATAAGATGGCACAAGGGCTGCATCAGAATGAAAAAAATAATGGGATTACCAAGTGAAAGTACCAAAATTTCAAAGTTATGAATCTCATTATTTTTAGTAGATAACTTCTTCATATAGAATCCACTTCAAAAAGTATTGAAGACAAAGTTATAGTTTCAAGAACTTTCCATCAATGTGTCACACTTTTCAATTAGAGGTGAATTGACCTTGAAAAGGTCAAAAATTGTTTGGCAAAAACTTATATAAAAAAAAGGCAAACAAGGATATCCTCATTGTAAAAGAAAACCACATTAACAACTATTGGGCCAAAACCTTGAGTGACTTTTCCCAAAGGAATCCAAGGTAGAAGAAAATAAATTCATTTAATAATCCCCAATCTAGCTACATTATAAGGACCAAAATATGTTATTTCATTTTTCAAACAAATAACATGTTTAACACCTTGGAGTTTATTAAAAGTAGTAAAATTTTCATACTCAAATGTAGAGCATTATAAACATTAAAGATAGCCTATGTCCAAATCAATTTACCATTCTCCAAAAGAAAAATCCACACTATGGCTTCCACCTAATGCTAAGACCATTTAATCTAAGTAAACATTAGGTCATTCTCCCAATCCAAATAGACCATAGTGCAATACCCTTAAGCAAATGCCACATTGGATTAAAGTTTTACCTTTAATAACTTTTTCAAAAAAACATTAGTCAATTGAAAAGATCCTTTAAAGACCATCCTTACTTAGCTATCCTACAGCCTTTTAATGATAACAACCATCCATTGCTAAATCTTTTGGGCTAAATTAAATTCCCAGCATTGATGAAATTTTGTTTTCACTACCATATCTCCACAAAATGGGCGATTGTTGACCAACAACTAATTTATCCTCTTCCTCCAATAGTTACCAACCATTGTTCTCTCTCATAAAGACCACATAAAACATGTTCTTATGCCAAACCTTTGACCAAACCAACTTGATATTTATTTTGTGAAAACTTCTCCATTTGTCTTACGCTAGCTTCAAGAGACTTGAAACTTTCCTAAACATCCTTCTCTAAGATTGATGAAATACATGAATAATTCAAACCCATCTTCCCATGCCCATGCTTAGGGATCAAATGACAACATCCCATAATATAAGCATATTGGGGAATGTGTTGCCCTTTAAGAATCCTACAAATATGGGCCTTCCTTAGCAATATAATAAATTGAAAGTCCTCTAGTTTCACAATGTTCATTAGAAAAGTGAAAGCACACTATAATGTACTTTTATGGAAGTCACAATGGCAATTTTTTTGGTCAACCAATTTTTTTTTGTATATAACTCAAATGCATTTGAAAAATATACCCAAAAAAAAAAACTAAAATCATATTGTAATCTCACAACTTTGAAAAAAATTACATTAAAAATATCAATATCAATCCAAGGTGAACTTTGCAATGTAAGGTACATCTAGGATCACAATCTAAATAACTATTGTTTCATGGAGTTTTTGTTTTTAGTGGAGTTGAAAAATGTGCCTATAATTTTAGACCACCAAAAATTTTAATATCATAACACCCAAAATTTAAAAATTAAAGAAATGTCCCTTTTTTCTTTTAAGATTTAAAATTAAAACTTGATAATCACTGAATCTTGTAAAAGTTCATTTTGACATTTACATTGACTTTGTAGAGACCAAAATTTAGGAAATGTGTTAAAAAAGGTCTAAATTAGGGTGATATGAACTTGAAAATGGAAAAAAATGTTAATTTCAACATCATTTAAATGTTATTATTTGAACACCAACTTCATTAGGCTCAAAAATACATCAGATGTGAACTCTCATATGGATTTTGAACTACCACTTTTTTGGTCCACCCTAGTGTGTTTTCACTCTGAAATAAAATTTGATGTTGACCTCTTACATTGAAAACTTCTATTCCTCTAGCAATTTTAAGAACTACAAATTTTAGGGAACATTTAGGTTTGAATGTGTTATATATTTATAATTTATTCTAAACTTGATTTTATTCTAAAAACATAATTTATTCTAAACTTGATTTTATCCATCATGAACTTATTGTCATGAATGATAACCCTAGTATCATGGCCAACATCATTGCTTACATCATTGTTAGTATCATTCCTAGCATATCACCAACATCATGGATGAATTTCATCCATAAATTTCATTTGGATACAAATGGATGAAATTCATCCATTTTTCATCCATGATGTAGTTAGGAAAGGCTATAAGAGGTTCTTTGAGATATTTTGAAATATTTTGAGATATTTTGAAACATCTTGAATTAGTTTGAAATATTTTTGAAATCTTTCATGATATTTTGATATATTTTTCCTTGAGCTAGGTCTTCAATAATGTATACATAGGAAAAAAATCTCTTCATAGTTACTTTTAGTTTATTCAACACCAATTTAAAGTATGACTTTGCATCACAACTTTGTTTTATTTTTTTCATGTTTTCATAATAAAATTTTGTTTCAACCTATGTCTTGCACACTTTGTGTTCTAGTTTTTTATTTTCATATACCATGACTTGAACTTAAACCTAAACCTATTTTCATCATGGTTGGTTCGTGTCCATCCAAAATCTTATTGTCTTGATAATTTTCTTGCCTATAACACTTATCAACTGACCTTGATCACCTAAATCACTAATCCAAAAGAAGTCCCCAAAAATTTATACAACTTGTTTTTGGCCCATTTCCAATTTAAATTCTCTAACCAACTAGGTTTTTATTTATTCTCTTGACAAAATAATGCCACACTTTTATCCCAATCGATTTAAAATTGAGATGCTACACCAACAACCTTCAAAATTTTCAGCAAATTGATTTTTTCCCATTCTTAATCATAAAAGTTGTATCATCCACATACTAAAAAATTATCTATTGATCATTTGATTATAAAAACATCAATCCTATGCTTTTACTTGGATTCATTTCACCTTTCTCAATTTGGTTGAAAGCATCACCCACTAGTAAAAAACAATTTATGGGCCAACGGTCAACCTTGCTAACGCCTCAAAAAATAAATTTAAAACATCATGTGGTAACCCCATTGAAGTTTACCACTGCTTCAATATCCTTGAAAAAAAGTTGGACCATTTTCATGAATTCTACAAAAAGACCAGCTTTTGGCAACATAAAAAAACAGTCCATGACATTTTATCATATGCCTTAGCAAAATCCAATTTAAAGTAGATCATTTCCTACCTAGATATTTTGTCCCATTTTAAGGTTTTGAAAAAAAAAGTTATCCAAAATGTATCTCCATGACAAAAATCTTGTTTGATTTGAATCAATTGCTACCATTAATACTAATCACAAAGCCAATGCTACAAAACCTTAGCAAAAATATTATAAGCCATGTTGAACAAAATGATTGGTTTCAAGTTGATTTGGTTTTCTTCCTCCCCCTTTTTGAAAATCAAGGTGATTAAACCTTAGGGACTCCTTTGGGGAATTTCCTTTTGTAATTGATTACTTTGTAAATTCATGGCCTAGTGTTTTCCACTATTCTCTATAAAATTCAATGACCACACTATGAGCCCTTAATTGTTTCCCTAGTGCCATTTCAACCACAATTGTTCTTAACTCCTTTGTAATGGGTGTTACCAATCTTTCACACATGCTATCTATAAAATTTCTTTTCATTATTGCAAAATCAAGTTTCTTTCAACAAAGGCTTCCTAAGTCATAGGTGGTTTTGGATATAATTTTTGAAAATGTTCATTACAAGCACACTCCATATTTGGTTTCACATTTACAAATTCTCCTAACTAGGTTTTGATGGTTGCAATCAAACTCAATGGAGAACTATCTTTGACAACATGCAAAAAATTCCTTGCACATTGAATATCCTTTCTACATCCATTTTAATTTAACTTGTATTTGCATGCCCTTCACCTTGCAACCATGTTATTTTTGGGTCTGTGACCAAAGCTAAAACATGAGAGTGAATGTGAGTTGAAACAATGTCCTATGATATAAACACATTTGCACAAGGGTGAAAGGAGAACAAGTCCTAACATTCCCAAGTGTTTTTTCCCACTTTGGGACTTAGAATCCCAAGAATTCCAAAAATTTGGGACAAAAGTGAAGGTAAAAAACTTGGTTTAAATTGCCCCCCTACAATATACCATTGGAAAGGTCTTGAAATAAAGATGTTGGAAATGAGTTCACATTCTCCATTTGGAGTTGTGAGATAAAAATTATGGCAAAAAAAAAGGATGGGAATCAAATTGACAACTTGAATATCAATTTTGAAGAGACAAAAAATAAAGGTCAAAATGAACTTTGAACTAAACATGTGACAGAAAATTGGATTTTTTTTTTCAAAGGATATATAATTTCTTTTGAAAACATTTTAATTAAAGTTCATATACTAGATTAGGAGCTCATAAAGTTGCAAGACATAATTTATTCAAAAAGGAGAATTTCAGGACTCCTTGGGAGTTTTTGGAATTTTTGTCATTTTGGTGTAGCCTTGCCACTTGTCACAAAGTATATTATAGGAAAAGAAATGATGATTTTTTGCAAGTTCAAGCCATGGTGTGTTTTATGAGTTTGATTTGCTTGTGGTTTGTCTATGCACCATTTTGGTTCAACTTGCACTAGCCATTTATTTTTGAATTTGTGTAGGTTGATATCACCTTGTCCTCCCTTTTGTAAGTTCATCCTAGTCTCATCTTAAAGCTCCCACCCTTGTTTCTCTCTTGAGAATTAAAGAATGTGCCCCAGGTTTACATTTCATTGTAACTTTGAAAATCAACAAGTTCTTTTTACTTTGATACCACTTGACAAACCTAAGGGTGCATCGCCACCTTTCTCTTTTCCATTCACTTTAGATATTTTTGACATTGATCCACTTTGTTTTGAATAATTCAATCCTCATTGCAGCTTTGAAGATTTGTCATTCCAAATTTCACCTCCATCCCCAACTTAGTTTCTTCCTTCCGAAAGGGATTAGCATACCACAACTCCTAGATTTATTAGAGGCATGTTCCTCCATGTTAAAATCCACTAAAAATATTCATCTACAATTTGATGGCAAATTCACCATCACCTCTTGCTACAACTTACACCTATCTTTACATTCATCAGGGGCATAAATATTAGCAATCCCAAGGTTGTCACTAGGGATCCCATCTAAGTCCCAAAAAAACTTGTTTTTAACAACTTTGCCTTTTGTTATTATAAAATTTGCCCACCTCTTAACCAATAGTAGATGCATCTATCCTCTACATGCACTAGCTCTTCACTCCTCTATAAAGTATCCAAGATCACTTACCAAATTTTACAATTTGCTTAAGTCCATATCCTCCATGTCAAAGCCTTAGCATTTTCTACCCTCAATTTGTGCTCTTGCAAAGCTAGGATGTCCACCTGGTGATTAAACTGTTGATATAATTCCAAAGTGAAGACACCTTCATATCCTCATTGAGACCTCAAACATTCAATGACATAAGTTGCAGATTCATGTTAATTACTTATTGACAACAATGCTTGATCACTTATTGGCTTCATTTCGAGCCTAGCTTTGTGACTCTTCCAACCCCATATGTCGTAGAATGAGGCTTCATCCTTCAATAACTTTGAATATCTTGAAGAGCTTTGACTCTCCCTTGAAGACTTAATCTATGTTCCTCCACCTTCAAGTTGCACAGCAGAGTTTTGACTAGGTAGGCCTTTCACTGCCAATGAGCCTTACCGTTAAGTCTGATGTACTTTGATTGCTATTCACCTCCTTTAGTACTCCTATGTGTTCATTGTCATGTAAGAGCTCCTTCAAGTATCTTGCTTTCAAAATTTTCCTTTGAGTTTGCTGGGGATTTGGGAAAAGGTTCATGTTTGGCCTACCATTCTCCTTTTGAAGAAGGTCCACACCTCCTGCCATAGTTTCTGACCCTTGCTTAGTGTACTGCCCATTAGCATCATCCCTTTGATGCTCCAACCATGACCACCTGACCACCATCCTACCTCTGCATGTACAACTGTTTTCAACCAAGGGGCTGCTCGTTGTTCTTGGGACTGCACTCTTCCTTCAAGTTCCTTTGCACATCCTGAGATGTCTCTGCTGTCCTGTCCTTTTTCTGAGCTTTTGAAGATGAGAGAATTTCCCCTTCTTCACCCTCACCTGCATCTAGCATGTCTAGTGCAGGGGGTTGGTGGTCGGTTAGCCCACGAGCAAAAGGTTACACCACAAAAATTCCTAACCATTACCTAGAGGAATTTATTTTGAACAAAAACATGGCAGGTTGCTCTAAGGTCATGAGCAATACAGTTATAGATCTTGAGACCACATATTCTTTCCTCATAATCTCCAGGAGAAAGTAGCAGGTGGGTAAGCTCTGCACATTTAAACTGTGAGACATGGTCCATATGTGCAGCACTTGAAGGTGCTCAGAAGATTTTGTAACTATGTTTGGACTCATTTGTAACAGTTCTAATCAAAAGCATCTTTCTCAGTTGAGTCATATAGATGTGTCATAAGACTCTCGAATGTGTTTTCTGGTACAACTATGATGGTTTTGAAGTGGTGAGAACTTGGAACTCATCCTATGTGAGCTGAAATGTACACTGGCAGATTGCCTCTCTGGGCATCTCTTTTCCATTCAAAGTCTCTGCAGCAGACAGAAGATTTCAGAGAAGTCAGCTACAGTAGTACATGAGTTTCAAACAAAAACTCCTGCACATTTGGAGAGCTTAATTTGGCATTAAAAGCTCCTGCTACATATATGTTAGAAGCTTTGTTTATCCTTATTTCTCACAACAGAAATTCTTCACAGAATGCTGTTCCAATTTCCAGTCATACTGCAGCAAACATTTTTGACAGATACTTGTACTTGGTACGATTGAGGATCAAACTTTGGCAATAGGGTTAACCTCCTCTTGGTTTCCCCTCATGGACTCTAACCAGTGACCACCCAAGGCCCAATCATGCAATACTGCTGAAGAATACATGATTACTAACAGTTCTACAAACTGCAGAATGAAGCATAGATGACAAGAGTCAATTTTTTGCCTCCATTCTACAGAGATACAAATTAATCTCCATGGCTATTATGGTCTAGCTGCCTCCATCTTAACCCTGCACAATCTCAATTGAGTGGCACAGCCAGTAACATACAACCTACAACATCTGTGGGTTAGAAGATATGACATATGTATGAAATCATGAAAGTCTAAAAAGTGAATTAGCCATGAGTTTTGGAATACCTGAATATCTTCGACATACCTTAAATCATGGATCCAATGATACTCTAAAACAAGTTTTCTGCAGCCCCGATAGCCAATCTCAGCCCAAGTGAGGAAAAGGCTGGCAACCTGAACTTTCCATCAATGAAAAAGTGATCCATCCACCATAGAGCACATGGTAGTAAATTGGTAGAACAAGTCAACAACACCACTCGGAATAATTTATTTCCTAGTATCAATTGTGAATAAGGTTTTCAATCACTACCATGCATACCATTACATTCAAAAGCTGCTCAAATGTTCATGGAACACAAAGAAGCTAATGTGCATACATGACACCCTGCAGTCTGAAGTAATTGCTCTAGAAGTACAACCCTCCCTACATCTACACCTGTCATACCAGATATGAAACCCTTGTATCAAAAGACCACAGGGCTTGCTTTCAGCCAAGCTCCACATAACCATTAAAAACGTTGAGTTACCACAAGGTAGCTCTTGCCTGGGAAGGTCTGGCAACTGTTTGCAGTCTGGCTGAGAAACAATAGTCTTACCCACCCAGTAAATAGCCTACTAGCATGCTCAAAAGGGCAACAAGAATGACAAAAAAGAATGAAAACCCTGACTGAAGCTTTTGATTTGCCTTCAAGGCTTGCACAGTGCCCATTCCACCAGCTCTTGTCCCTGTCTTGGCTTGCTGCATATGTCAGATCACATATGTTAGCAATGACTAAAAGTCTATTATCCACTTGAGAATCTTCAACTCACACACTTGTACCAATTCAAAACAAAACATTATCCTTGCTGGACATCCTCCACCTTAACATCCAGTACCTATTTCTATCCTAGCTCTACTGCCTGGATCTTTCAAGGTTGTCTATGCTATCCTCCCACTCTCATGCATGTTACAAGTTCCTGAGCCTAATATTAGATCACTAATTTTGAGCTGGAGGGCAGAGCAAACCAATTCTTGCTGCAGGCGAGCATTTTGCTGTATTGCTGCATTGCGCTCCTCGGTCAACATAGCCAAGGCCCCCTTTGCCTGCAATAGAGCACATGAAAATAATTAACCCACAGGGAAGCTCTATCCAATCTTGAGATATTTCAAATCAACCACAACCACTGGTATTCGCAGGCAGAAATAAACTCTGAATGAGAATGCCAGAAGTTGGTTGCAGGCATGTTTGAGTACAATGGACTTCTCAGAGAAGTGTCCCATTTGAAGTGAAAGTTTCATTGCTGAAGCTGGATACATAGAAAGAGGACTACAAAATAGCTGACTATGTTCATACAATTGTCATAGTACACTGGATCCAGAATTCCACCCTTCTTAAAGGCACAGTTAGTCTAGAAGGTGAAGGAAGTGAGGCTGAGGAAAGAAAACCTCAGTTAACTTGGCCTTCAATTCACTGATGTCCTTTGCTGCCTGCAAAGTGGAAGACAAAATCAGTTTCCATCGAGGATTACAGCTACAGGTACATCATATAGACTCCAAAAGCAATATACCAACTAGAACATATCAACAAGCAAAAGGGAAGAGAGGTATACTGGATCTAATGGTGAAAAATGATGATCGCCATTGTCTACTGCAGCTTCCATCTTTGGTGATAAGCCTTCTTCATTTGACTCTGTGATTGGTGATGGTGGTTGTGGTGGTGATACATACAGCACCCTCAGCTTTGCTTCATGAACTTCCTTGCCTGACTCTTTACTGAACTGCAAAGACGAGTGGTTGGGTAAGTGGCATCACATAATACTGTTACTCATACATGAGCATGCTAAGAGATCCTCTGTTCGATAAGCACTTTATAAATCTAACTGAGGTTGTCTCTAAAATGGTCAATACTCCTCACATGCATAAATACACAATTTTGAAAGGAACACAATTTATTTTTTTGATATGTAGACCTTGAATATCTGAAGTATGCTACTCAGATCATATTACTTAGAAGACTTGGAGTAGTCTCCAATTTCAAAAGCAAAATACTGCTTTTGATCTATCAACTATATTGTGATTGCCCTTAAGATCAACAAAGAACAAGTGAAATAATGACAGCACCACAGCTACATCTAAGTCATACTTAGAGTCCCTACCAGTTCTGGAGAGACATCCTTGGGTGAGGACCCAACAGGAGCTACTACACTCTGCACAAGAAACTTGTCTTTGCATTGCATATCTGGAGGTGCTTCTCGCTGTGCTTGCATGGTGACTGCCACAAGTCAAACAACCACCAACACCACAACAACTTAGCAACACTCACACCACAAACAAGGCACTGCACTTCCATGAGCAAAAAACATGCACAAAGAATCAATGAATTACATTGGAAGACACATCATAAGAAAAGAGGAAACAATAAAGTAGCAACATGGAAAAACAAGATGTCCATGTTTACTTCAAATTCCCTTCACCATGTGAAAAAGATGGTAACATTAATTTTGGCTCACACATTGATGTCAATTTACATTGGGCAATAATCTGCAAGCCACTTAATTGGTCTCCCAACAGATGATAAATCATGTTTGTAAACCATGTGTCTCAATCTAGAAACATGGTGCGGCTGCCAGAGCCATTGAAAAGTTGTCATGCTGGGATACCTGTGACATCTGCACTGCTTTGTGGAAGAACAATCCCATTGTTGGGCCGCACACAATACTTTTTGGGTGATGTGGTTTTAACCTATGACACAAAAACAGGGGGTTATGTCATGTGCATTTCCCAAAAATCTGTCATATTTCCTACAGAACATGGAGGGCCATTTCAATGGAAAGGCAACCAGAGGCACTGTAGGACAAGTAATAACAAAACTTTCCACTCAAGATAACATATACAAAAAATGTATGGCGATAATCATCAATCTGCTTTTCCAAATGCATCTATTGAAACCCAATATCAGTAAGGGGCCCTTATCACCCATACATGTTGCAAAATCTGACAATGTAGAGAGTAACCTAATGTAAAAATCTGTTAAGGAACTGCATCCCTCCCAGATCATCAAAACAGAAAAAAAAAACCTGGGATGCATCTTTCTGACCCAACCTTAAAGGCCACATAGCTATCAGATGAGTTGATAAGGCGTAATGATGATGATATTTGCTTCTTCAATTCAACTGTGCCACAACAGAGACAGAACAGGTTACAAACACTGGTGAAAATACTCCACATGACTACCAAAAATGACTGAGGAATGTGTTGAAAACTGGCTAATAAATAATTTCAGTAACTTCTGCAACCCTAAAATATGATTGCTTAAGAACAAGAAACCCTTCCCTTGCATGTGGATTAGTCATGTTTAGGGCAGTTGTCCACATAAGGAAACACACCTTTCATTAAGTTTGAGAAACATAAGAGATCTCAATGAGCCAACAATGCTGAAGCAATGTGAGAAACATACATGGGAACTTCAGCTCTCCAGGCTGTATGCTGAGAAGTTCGTTGGGCATGGCTGCTGTTGGTATGGCTCCCCCTCCCTATTGTTTGAGATTTCCAGATCTCTGTGTACAACAGAGAGACTTCACTTCAATTCCTGTTAAAACCAACACTGGGATAAACACCAAGACTTTGTGATGATTCAATTACTCATTCTGCCCATTTTCTGATCAAGAGCCAAGGCCCTGGACACTCAATGGTCAAACCCTAATAGAACTAGGCCCTATATTTTGGTCTAGAAACTGCTACTCCTGAGGCTTTGCTGCAACTAAGGGTAAGAGCACCGATCTGTATCAGAATTCCCTAAGAGGAAAGCGTCAGTAGCATGCGAGGGAGGGAGGCCTTGTGATCTCTTTCAATTTAGGAGAATGCATCTTCCCTCGGCATAGACGCCTGAAAAGGTTCTAAACTGCTGAACACAAAACCGATCCCAGGAGTTGACGATGGCCCAGAAACCAAGGCGATCTAGTACTTTCTCCAGAAGGCCGGAACAAATCCAATAAAAAAGCCAGAGACGAAATCCGGACGATACGGAAGCAACACACACGGGACTCATGCACCAGAGATGGCAAACCAAAACCTCATGTTCCTCATGGTCCCACCCATCTAGGGTTAGTAAAACAAACTGAGAAAAACAGAAAGACGAAAGAACGTCGAAAAAATTCACACAGAGTCGCCTTTCCCCGACCTCGCCCCCGCCCCCGCAAACCACGAAATGGTTCAAAAAACTCAAGTCGACGACCAAAGTCCCTTCCTCACGGCTCTCTCTCTGCCTCCCAGCCCCCCCTCCTCAAGACCCAACAATCGAATCCAACCGCTACCCTAAAAAGATAGGAGAGAGAAGAAGAAAGCTAGACAGAGAATGAGCACACCACAGACAACCGGGGGGGGAGAGAGCATCATGATGCCAGAAAGTTTTGACATATACGCACTTATGCAGCATAGAAGAACAACTGCCGCTGCTGCTACCACAGGCAACCAAAACGGAGAGAGAAAAAAGCCAAACCTAAGTTTCCGATGCAGGCAGGAGACGCAGGAGGAAGAGAGACTTGTCCAATACCTGCAAAGATGGCAATCGATGGCCGGCGGGCGATCAGCTGATGATGCAGAAGGCGAGAGGAGAGCGATGCGGAGAGGAGACGAGAATACGGGAAGAAAGAAAGAAGGAACCAAGACTGTCGTCGTCCCTCCTGTAGCTGTACCCCCAGCGGTCCCACCTTTTACCCCACGGTTTTCTGTCGTAGTGTTATATCCTGTGGTCAAGTTCTGTTTGTCCTTCAGTACATCTTTTTGTCCAAGAGTCCAAGCTTATCGGCATCTTGTCCCGTTGGCTTTACTCTACTCGTGTAGGCATTCCCCGTGGCCTAGCCTAGGTCAGCTACGGGTTTTGTTTGGTGGCGAAATTTCGCGACTTGGCGACCCAAAAGAAAAAGGACGCTGCGAGTTGTACAAAGGATTTTTTGGGAAAAATTCCCCCCAGAGCAGCAGTGTGTGTGTGTTTTAAATATAAATATAAATATAAATATATAAATAAATAAATAAATATTGTGATGAGTTGCTCATGTGGCGATCATCTATAAGAATATTTAGCCTAATTTGGCGATATTCAGACTATGAAAGTGAAAAAGTCGTAAGAACCCTTTCACGTCGTAGGCAGTTGTGGCGGCGGTTCTTAATTTTCATAACTGTGATTCTCCCCCTCCCCTCCCCCAGAAAAAATTAGTTGTGTTTGCCCCGTATATGCTTGGTAAAAGCTAAAATCATATATGCAAGTCTACTATCTTAGGTCATTAATAATTTTTTATAACATAAAAGGCAACAACAATATAAACAATTTAATCAATTAGAAGTTAATTTCATTATGATTTTTGTATTAAATATTCATCAAAGCCTTATTGAAGTTTTTTAATTAACATCAAATTAATTAAAAACATTTTATATCTCAAAAACAAATTTGATATTAAACTTGATATTTATTTTAAAATTGATGTGTTTTATTTTAATCAATTCTTGGATTTTTTTTCAAATCAATTTTTTAAGAATCTCATTTAAATAAGATTTAAAAGAATTGAAGCTAATTATTTGTATGTTTATTAAACAAATTTCATTTAAAAAATTAATCATATGAACTGTTTTTAACATTTCATAGTGATATGAAACCTCCTCATACAAAATAGCAAGTGACAACCCAAAAAAATAAAATGATACAGAGGCATGATTAAATTAGTTACCCAACATTCATATTTTGAGAAGAAACCCAACAAGTAGATGGGTAGATTTCAAAACAACCCATCAATTGGATGGGTGTACCCAAAATTTACATAGGCACATCCATTAGCACCTTTTTTCAGGGCAGCTTTGGCACAAAATTTTGCTCAGTTTTGAGCACTGCCCGAGAGGGTCGTTACTTGCAACAATGCGGCACATCAGTTTCGGGGATACTACACGAGTAAGAACCCTTGACAGCGGGAATTTTACTGGCCAGAGTGAGCGACCACACACCAGCTGACCGTCCATCGGATGCCCACCACGACTCAGTTGTAGGTGAACCTCAACCTGAGTTAATATTTGATTTCACATGGGTAACCCATTCTGTAAGAACTAGGTTCTACTATATATATATATATATATATATAGGTTGGAAAATAGGTGACTACTAAGTAAGTAGATAGTTTATGCATAGGTAAGGGCTGGCTTTACTACCTACTTACTAATAACTTGCTTGTAG
>Ga0209611_10004758_pt1 | contig 23071 bp, 13 predicted proteins | sample S1TSphgellanicum_3_FD_187693 | JGI IMG/M metagenome (GOLD analysis project Ga0209611, IMG submission 187693) | Host-associated microbial communities from peat moss isolated from Minnesota, USA - S1T2_Fc - Sphagnum magellanicum MG (SPAdes) (version 2) | ecosystem: Host-associated > Plants > Peat... | reverse complement strand
GTTCAAAGTTTCGGGAGTCTCGCAGGAACAATTTCGGGACTCCATTTCGGGAGTCCTGGGAATTTGTGCCATTCGGATGTAGCCTCCGCGACCAGCCGCAGAGAATACTATATGGGGGAAGGTGGTGGCTTCCCCCGAGTCCGGGCCATGGTGAGTCTTGTGTGTCCAAGTGCCCGTGGCAAGTCCCAACACCAAAGGCTGTCCCGAATGCTAAACTAACCCGATTTGGTTGGTTTTTGGATGCAGATTCACACGAGTTAATCTAGTCCCCCTTCCTAGTCTAATCCCGGGGCTCCCAACTCGACCCTCTACCCCTTTCTAGAGTTGGAAGCCGGGAGCATGCTACCAAATTCAACTTTCCGCAACTTGACTTTGTGAAACCCTCAAGTGGGTTTCACCCCGTGGCTTGGGAGCGCGTCATCTCCAATCATTCTTTCTTTATGTGCGTTCTCTTTTAAAAACCCAGTTGAACCTTCTATTGATCCTTGTTTTTTCTCTACACATGTGCATTCTCTTTCTTAGTCTTTGGTCAAAGCCCTTTGATCACTTTCATTATGCTCGTGCTTTCTTTCAAGAACCAAGTTGAACCCAATGTTAACTTTTATTTTATTTTTATGTATTCACAATTTTTCTAATATTGGTCCCTAGTTAAACCATTTTGAACTTTTTCTCTCTAGTCACATGTTTTTTTTCTAAAACTTGTTGAACCTCCCACATGTGTTATTTATCTCTCTTAGTGCCTAATTGAACCCCTCTTATCACACACACACTTTTTATGTGTGCATTTTTTCAAAAATAAAAAATAAACCCCCTACCAATCATATCCTTTTTTATACGTGTGTCATTTCTTTTTCTTGGTGCCTAGTTGAACCCCCTACTAGTCAATTTTCTTTCTTGGTTATTGATTCAATGTGTTGGATGGACTCCCTTTCCTTTTGATCATGTTCTATCCATCATGCCCCCCCTCCCCCCTTGTTATTGTTTAAGTCAATTTTTACAAATTTACTACAACATGGCTTCAAGCCTTTGTCATTATGACTATTTGTGTTACTTTTGTCATACTAAAATAATTTACACCTTTATATGTTAGTGGTTGTGCTTTAAGCTTTACTTCAAATTATGATGGAATTTGTTTCATGCCTCCTTGATTATAATTATAGACCAAGTTACATTGAAGTTTGTTTTCGCAAGTTTTTTAGCCAACCTTTAAACAACGCGATCAACCACATTCAATGTTGCAACCACTTGCCTTGCCCTCTTCCCCTCCCCTTGTTTCCTTTTTTCTTCTTTGATTTTTTTTGCTACCTCCTTGTTCATAGTTTTCTATCACATAATGCCCAAGTATTCATTACTTGTTACAACATGGGATTGATTATAATATGTTAATGGTTTTGTACCTAATTCCTTCCGTGCAGGCAAATGTGATAGGGACAAAAAATTGTGAGTTTAACATTAAAAACATTTAGTTGAAAATGCATAATTTTGGACTAGAAATGTTAGTTCACAAGCAACTTCACCAAGGTTAATGATTAATTCTATTAGCTTTGTTCATACTATGGCAACATAATTCGTGGCATTTCCATGTAATATCTTAGTTCAAATCATGTATTCTCACCAACATTATTTCAATAAATTTTATTATAATTGTTAAGTTCATTAGTCTTCAACAACTCAATGAGCTCCCCATTGTTGATTATCATCAAGTGCTTTTAAGTTATCACTATCTTCATTTGATGTGTGAAATGTTATGTATGCATTGTTTAGTTCAATTTCATCATCCATTGCTTTGAGATTAACTTGCCAAATTTTTATAACCTTGAACTCATTTTTAATGTTTTGATTAGACAATGATTTGTCAAGAACCCTATCTACCCAACTAACAAATTCTATTTTATTTGGTTCATTCTATTAGTTTCTAACCATAACACCATATTTTTCTCTTTTAAAGGTTGTTGTGAAAAATTTTAAGCAATTCACATCAAAGGATTGCATGGCATGAAAAATATGTGAAGGTAATGTGCACATATTTAATCTAGAATATTGTGTTTGTTCTATTGCTTCCAAAGATACATGTAAACCATGGCCATCAACTAATATATGATGATTGGATTGAAAGACACCACCTAGAAATGATCTTTTGAAAAATGAAAAAAACTCCTTAAATAAATGAAATGTCATCCATGTTTTCTTTTCTATCACTACATGTCCCTTGTATGTAGTTCTTGATGTAATCGATTTTTATCCTTTTATCCTTTGAATGTAATGTAAAACCTTAGTGAAATTCCTCATGTAACATTTACAACACAATTTATCATGAACCATTCCTAGATCTAGGAATTGTGTGTGTAGACCTATGATGAACCTTTTTTTTTTCAAAATTCTTGCCCTTGATTAGTGCCTTGCCTAAATCCATGTTTCATAAAAATTATAAATGCATCATACTTATGTTGAATGTGTAATGTTTGTGGGTTTAAGTAAAAGGATTTGCATGAATTGTTAGTTAGTCCTAGTGCCTTGCAAATATCAAGACCTTTTGCAAAACAAATTATTTTTAAGTGCACACACTTCAACCCAAACCATCATGATGAATTCCCGAGTACACCATCTTGAAATGGTGTACGCCAAGTTCAAATAAATTTTACCACCTTCAACTTGTGTTTGTAATGTTATAAATAATCCACATTATTGCATGTTTAGAATATAAGCAACAAGAATTTGATCCTTTTAAGATGTTAACATACCTAGTAGGCCAAATTTTTTCGCTTTTGATTTTGCCATCCAAATGGTTAGAACGAAATGTTAAAATGATTTTCCAATCTTGATGGCCTTCGTTAGGGGATGCTACCTCTTGTTCCATTACATCCACGACCCTTCAAAATGTTTGTCTATCCATGTGTTTTCACTTTTGAAACAAGGGTCATGTTCATTCTTGCAATTTTTTGCCTTGATTGTGATGCATATTGATGAAGTAGATTTTTTTAATCCAAAGTGAATTTGATTGATCCATTAACTTGCTTCTTCTCCTACAAGGAAAAAGACCATTCTTTTAGTCCAAAGTTGGTTGATCTAGCAAGATGTGCCTTCTCCATTGAACATGAGGTACATTAAACATTATATTAAAATGGTCTTCTTGACCCTAACGTCCAACAAGTGGGTGGTTCCTACCTAGGCCCCATAAGTGGTATGCCTTTGCATTTTCAGAATTCCTCCCAATAATACAAAAAACTAGTTAAATCGTGAAAATATTCAAGAACATGTTATTTAATCCTTATACTAGACATAATGATATTCTAGAAATTCTCCAAGTTAAGTATTCATCTACTATTTATATGTAGGTTGTTAGTGTGTATCTATAACATAAATATTAATGTTGGGTGGTTTTCACTTTTTTTATGAAAACCTTAATGGGTTTCAAGTTGGTTCTCAAGCTAAAAACCCATAGGAATCACCAATAGTGATACCCATTATGAAAACTTGACCATTGGTTTTTCATTAAGGTGATAATCAATTCAATGGTAACTTAGAAGGATATAAAAAAAACATTATTAGTTTTCAATTAAGCTTTAGGTAGGTGTTAGGTTTAGGCTTTAATTTTAGGCAATGTTTTTGCTCAATGGCAATATGAAGCTTTTATTTTATGTTCTTGAATATAAATGAGTCCAAGTTTTTTCTTGGCCCCACATTCCCTTGCTTCAATGTTCAAGCCCTTTAGTCTTTCCTTGTTTCATTATTCCCTTGCTTTGCTACTCCTTTATTTCATTGTTCCCTTCTTTTGCTATACCCTTGTTTTGATGTTCCCTCATGCCACTTTAAGTGCCTTTCTAGCTTACCCCCTTGCTTCACTACTCCCTTGTTTCACTACTTTACACTTGGTTGCTTTCTGTGTCCAAATTGGTATTCCCCCTTTTGGGTGAATGCATTTTCGAATGTTTCAATATTGGTAGAAATTACATTCCATGTAAGCCAATGGAATTTTTTTTAATACAATTCAAGTGGACATGGTTGTTACTTTAAAAATTATTATTATTCTAATATTTGAATAATGCATGTTCAATCACGTATAAACTTTCCCAAATTTATGTGAAAACTTGTATTTAATGTAGTTGATGTCATTTTAAAATTTGGAAATCTTAAAAGGAAAACCCACAAAGTTTAGATGAATAATGATCCATGTAAAGCTTTTAAAAATAAATGTTTTTGGGACAAAGAAATTGAAAAACACCACAAAAATTGCAATGCATATGGACTTATGAAAATATGGTGAAATTTTAACTATTCAAAAGTCCATAACTATCAAACAATTAAGGTTTTCAATGAAAAGATTCTTCATATGAATTTATCATCTTGTATTACATCATATATTGAATCCTAATAACAAATTTGGAATGTGAATCAATATAAGTTTTTTCATTTTGTGATGATATAGTTAGATGGCCAGTCCATATTTTTTGATTTCAAAAGTCCATAACTACTAACAATTGAGTTTTTTTATCAATAAATAACCACATAATTCTCTTCATAATGAAATTTGTTAGTCTAGATATAATTCTCAATTAGTAGATCTAAGGATATATTAATCATTATATGCATTTGAATAAAGGGTACCTTAAAAAAAAACCATTTTCACATAGTTTTCTTCATAATGCAATTGTTAATTTAGATCCAACTTCCAATTAATAGATCTAAGGACATATTAATCACCATATGCATTTGAATAAAAGTTACCCAAAGGTAAAAACACCATTTTCACATAGTTATTTTCATAATGAAATTGTTAGTTTAGATCCAACTCCCAATTAATAAATTTAAGGATATATTAATTATTATATGCATTTGAATAAAGGGTACCCAAAGAAAAAACATCATTTTCACATAGTTCTTTTCACAATGAAATTGTTAGTTTAGCTCCAATTCCCAATTAGTAGATCTAAAGATGTATTAACCACCACATGCATTTGAATAAAAGGTACCTAGAAAAAAAAAAAACCATTTTGTCGCAATTGTTAGACACTCGATTGTGCATCTACCCCTTTCCCATCTCTCTTGCAAATGTTGGAATTCGAGTTATAAAACTTGGAATTTGATCTAGTTCTTAAGTTTTTGTTTTTTTTGTATATTCTTGTTTCATTTTTCCTTTCATAAGTCATAATTTTTTGTTTATTATTTTATTAAGTTTTGTAAGGATTTTTGTCTATTGGAAGAAGTTGGACTTTGTTTTTTGTATTGTTTTACTTTTTGCCATGATGATTAAAAGTGAGCTCTCTTGTAAACGTTTGTCAATTAATACCACAACTAAAACATAAGACGTTAAAACATATTCCAAATACCATTTGAAAAAATATTCATTTACTTCAACTTTTCCTTTATAATTTACACTTCTTGTGAAAATTGTTGTTGGAAAATCAAAAACTCTAGGGCAAATGAAAATGAAACAATACTAGAAAATGAGTTTTCTAATATTTTCCCTAATCAAGTTTCTATGGAAGATGAACCTTTAACAAAAACTATGGAAAAAAATAGGAGTTTGTAAACACAATCTAACACTATTGATAATGATGAAAAAATTAAAATTAAAATTGCAAAAGTTGCATGTGCAAAGAGAAATATGGACTAAAATGCATCACGTTGGTCATTTTATGTTGTAAATGACAATAGCATTGTTGAATAAAGAAAACTTTAGATCATGCATTGTGTGTTTTGTCACATTATTAGTCCTATCTTTTTTAATCCAAGAACAAAAGAAAGGAAATGAGTTGTTAAAAAATAAAATGGAATAACAACATTGAGAAAACATGTGAATGCAAATCATGTTTTGGTTGCAAATGTTTTTTAAGAAGTGAGCACAATATTGAAAGTTATATTAGAAAGACAACCTACAAAAAGAGACTTAATGTGTTTAACTTTGAAATATCAAAGGTTTTTGGTGAAAAATATCCTTTAAAAAAAATGTTGAGCAACAAAAATAATTTCTACAAGACCTTGGCCTTTTGGTTATCAAAAATCACTTGCCTATTCAATTTGTGAAAAGTACATGGTTGATGCATCTTGTAATGCACTTATGTCTAAAAGTTGTATTTCTTTCAAGAAATTTGTTTTCACAAGAGGGTTTACCTGATTTGGTGGCAAAAATGAAACAAGAACATGTTTTGTGAAAATTGAAAAAATGTTATTATGCAACAACCAATTTTGACTCATGGATGTCAAAGGGAACACATGTCATAATAGGGCTATTTGAAGTAGATGAAACCATAGGTTAAGCCTTAATAAGAAATGTAAATGAATTGTTGAATTAATATGGTTAAAAATAAATAATTTATTGCATATGTGAAGGGTGAAGGTGCAAATTTGAAGGTGATGACATCAACATTAAAATTTGTGGTGAATTGTAAACTTCTTGGTTTGGAGGAAAAATTCCAAGGCACTAGTTTTGGCCATGCATTTTTCCAAAACATGCTAGTATGGGACAACAAAAAAAAGTTTGCAAAAAAATTATATATGTTTTTATTAAGTTTGCCTAATATGATTTGTGAAAGTACATAACTTGGCCAAAATGTTTTTGGCAAAAGTAGATAGGAGTGGAATAAGGCTTGTATTATTCATGTAAGAAAGTTAAATGTTCTTGTAAAAACAAGGTAATTTTCATAAAATATTATAATTGTAAATTTTTTTGTAGTATTTTTTTTGTTCTTTTAAAATACTACCATTTTCTTGAATATTTGCAAGTTTGCAAACGAAAAAATCTTGTTCCAAGAGGCTTTATTATTTCAAAAGGCCATTGTGTTATGTTATTATTGTTTATGTTTTTGGCCAAATTCCACCCTTTCTCACTTAACATATTTCTCAAACAATTGGTGATTGCTTATTTCAAGTTGTTATTGCTTATAATCTAAACCAATCTAGAAGTCATTGGTTGTTAAATGATGCCTTAAACTTTTTCATCACAATGAGTTTTAAATTGAAGGAAAAAGTTGGAATTGCACTAGCCATAGACCAACTAATCGATGATGATTTTGGTATTGCCCTTGAAATATTTTTGCTTGATTTTAACATTAAAAAGAAGCCATGTGGTATGTTTAATTTTTTCCTTTCATTTCTAAAAATATATGAAGAAGAAAAATTCATAACATGCTTCCATTGATGTTAAATCCACAATATAAGAATCTTCATTTTTGTTTGTTGGTCATGAGCAAGAGATTTCAATTGTTGAAGATTATGATAGAAGATCCTTACATCTTATGCTTTTGAAATGTTATAATCACTTATGGCTTGTGGCAGATTGTGAAATTGGATATAGACCAAATAATTGATGAAGACTATAATTTGGATAATTTTGAGATGATTGTTAGCACAAATGAATTAGTCACACAAATTGGTTAATAGAGAATTGTTAATTTTGAAAGATTTCAAGCATATGGTAAGGAGAGTAAATTTCCTTTCCAATGGTGGCAAAATCATGAATCCATTTTCCCCATTGTTGGTTTTCTTGCTTGGCATGTACTAAAAATTGTTGGATCATAAATAGAAATTGAATTTTACTTTATTAGTTAACATACTCATTAATCTTAGGAGACATCATTTACAATAAAAAAATACTTGGAAAATTTAATATTTAAAACAAGAATTGGCCTAATGATTCAAGAGTTGGTTGTAAATCTCCTTGCAATTCAGTAAATTTTATTGAAATAAATGAAATAAAAAAATAGTTAGAAAAAATTAAAGGTGAATTTGAACAAGGTGAAATTTGAAATTAACAAACCTTTAATTTATGCACTTTTCTCATGCTTTTGTAAGTAATTTTCACTTTCATTTTTTTGAACTAAAAAATAATGTATTTTTTTGATAATCGAGTTGTGAAAATTATCTTTGGAAACCACTAGTTCAAAAATTAATGTGAATTAACTTGATCGAAAACTTGCTGAATTTTATTTTAAAAAAATTATGAATCCTTGAACAACTTTCTAAACTTGGAACCTTTTTTTTTTTTTTTGAAAACCCAATAGGTTTTCAAAACGGTTTCAAAACCCAAAATTGGTAGTTTTCATGAAATATTGAAAACTACCCAAAACTAGTCTATACAATGTACCACATTGGAATTTGTAATTCATCACTATGCTTGCATTTTTTCTAACTTATGGGACAACTTGTAGGATAACTACAAATTGTTGTATTTAACAATAGTACACATATTCATTAAACTTTTCTTTGTAATATTTATCAATTTTGCATTCATCAGATTGGTCTTTTACTTTCACATTTATGATTTCCTTTTCTTCTTGTGACTTTAGCTATGATGCACCAAAAACTAAGAACTTTATGAAGTTTTAGAGGTTGTTCTCTATAATTTTGGGTAGGTTAGACATGCTTTGTTCACTTGAAAGGAGTGAATTCCTTGCTAAATTTTTTGAGCTTGATTTTCTTTGTTCAAAGTTGTGATGCTTTAGTTTTGGGGGGAAATGCAAAGTGTGGGGGGTCTCCTTGCTAATCATTAAGATGTTCAATAGATTTGGGTTTTACATTCATATCATAAGCATAGAAGGAAAATTCAAGCCTAAGTATCAATAAACACATTGTTGCATGTGCATTGTAAGTTAAGGGTTTAGGGCATTTATGGTATTGTTGAATCCCTTTCAATGTATATATTTCCTCCCATCATTAAACATTAACCCCACAATGTTCTAAATCACTCATTTTACCAAACATTAAAATTTAGTGCAATAGGATATGCCCATACATGTGTGCCATTTGTGTGCAATTTTATGTGCCATTATCCACCCTATCACCAAACATATATTTTAAACGAATGTCAAATATTACTCCCATGGTTAAACACTAGAATTTGATGTTCAAATATATGCCCCTAGAAGATTACATTTGTGTGCAATTTTATGTGCCCTTGTCCACCCTATCACTAAACACTTTATATAAATTAATGTAGACTTATTCCAAACAAATGTCAAATGTTACACCTATGACTAAACACATCTACAACTTGTCATTGGTTAAAATTGTGAAAATAATTGAACACAAATGTCTTTTATTAAGCATTTGGTCATAAGTCATATTATGCACATTGGTGAATGTTTGGTCCATTGTTCACAAGCCCATCCTTGAACTATTAAAACATTCACCCACCAGCTTGTGTTTGGTGATGGGAGTGTTTATCCTAACGTTAAAGGCATAAGTGGAAGTCAACACTATTTAGTACATGTACACATGGTTGGCCTAGAACAATTGTTGATGAGATTAATGTTAATTCAAAAAATGACCTCCTTGATTTCGAGGAGGTTGTTTTTTTAATTAACATTGATCTCTTGGAACCTTTCTTTATAGTTTACTGCACATTACACCTTTTTGGCATAAGCAAAAATATAAACAATCGATGTGTAAAAAGACATCAAAGTTAAATGAAAGATGATATCCTCTCATTGGTTCTTTTCAAATTAATGTTGATCATAATTAACGATGATTTCAAAGAGATAAACAAAGGTTTGACACCCATTATTCTATTCATGGTTTTTTTTTTTTCAATTTTGTTAAGTAGATGGACTAACAACCATTCACAAGAGTAATGGACCAAATCTAGCTAGAAGTTAGGCAAGAAAGTAGAACTTTTTAAAAATCTATTTTGTTATGGTGACTTCTATGACATCAACACCTAAATGTGGCAACTTTTGATTACCATAGTATCTTTTCAGGTTCGACACCTTAGTGCCAAATTATTAATTTAATTTCCAATTCTTAATTCGGTAGTTAAAATTTGAATTTTGAAAAGTTTAGCACTCTATATTAAATTTATTAGAACCAAATGCTTGTATAAAGAGAAGTTTAGTGCTTTTGTGGTTAGTAAGTTATTGTAAGCCACTTGGAAAGGAGGTTCAGGGATCAAACTTGGTTGGTTGCATTCATTCAAAAAAATTTCGTCATAACTAACTGTTAATATCCAAAAAAATTGGCAAATTACAAAATAATTTAATTTATGCTGAACCTAAAAAGGTACTATGGTATCTTTCATTAAAAAAAGATAATTTTTGCAAAAAAGATCCAAAATCTTTTGTACAATTCACATGTTCCAAAAAAAACATTGATTGTAATTCATATTAAAAAACCTAGTTACTCATTAATCATGCAAACCACTAATCAAAATTGGTTGGCAAATTGCCTCATCTTGTTTGATCAAGCCATCTTTGGAAAGACTCCCTATCTAGGGAAGGGTGGTTTGTTGTTTGATGTTTCTAAAAAGTAAATATGAAACTCCATTGCAAAAGCCCTTTCTCCCAAAACCTCACCCAAAAATAATGATGATATTAAAGTTATCTATAAAGTCTTCTTCTTGGGGATGAAAACCCCTAGTTTGGATGGGACTAGGGATAATTCATGTAACAAGGGGCTCAAATTTACAACTTGAAATAATAAGGGATTGAAGATTTTGGTGCAAAAACTAGCTTCATCATTGATCTTTGTTTTGCATCATTTTGCATGAAAGAGTCAAGCATGACTTAAGGTTTTTTTTTCCTTTGTGATTTGTGTGTGAAGAGTTTTGTGTGCACGAAGGTGTAAAGGGCGGTGTAACAGAGAGAATGAAAGAGAAGTGCAAAGATAGTAACCTTGGCAAAGGAGTGTGAGAAAATTATTGAAATGAGATTTTTTGTGAAAGTTTTTTAGTTTCCACTATGTGTTAATCATCAATAGAGCTCCAAGAAATGTAGTGCAACAAGTTGAGATAGTGGACTTTCATATTGAACAAGTAAAAGACATTGAACCTTCAATGAGTTGATGTTCATGGAAAGGTTTGCACAAGGGACAAACTACACAAAGGAACATAAGGGGTTTTTGAATTCAAGAGGTGAGAATTAGGTTTAAAGAGAAACTCTTCAATTTCCATTGAAGAATTGAGCTATGATGTTGTTATTTGTGTTATTTGGCCTTGATTTTGACCATATAATGATGTGGACAAACTTTCTTGCATATGTTTAAGCACTTTGATGACCATATTTGCTTTGCCATCTTACCTTTTAAGGTGTATCAACTTGGACATTGAACTTTTGAGGTCTACCATGACCAATTCAAGGTGCAAATTGATGAATTTAGGTTGAAGATTTATGAATTGAAGTGCAAGCTAATCCAATTGAGGTTAGCCCATGACATTTGGAGGTTTGTTTTAAAGAGATTAGGGTTTGTGATGGTTCTTGGAGGTTCATAATGGCTACTTACTATTAAATTCATGGATTCATTTGTGTTTGGTATGAAATCAACTAAAACATGAGTAACCTTAAGAAAAAAGAAAGGTAGAGGAACCTTTAAGTGAGTGAGTGATAAAAAAAATGGAACTCTCATAAGTGAAATAAGAAAATGAAAAAAAAATGATAAATAAAGGAGCCAACTTATGTAATTCCATGTATAAGAAACCCTAAAAATCATCTTATTTAATTCATCCTGCAAACTCTAAAATAACTTTGTAATGAAAGAAAAAGAAAAAGCCTAGAAACGCAAACCTTAATAACAATGTTTCAAATTTTACTTCACCCCTATTTTCATCAATAATCCTTAGTTTCATGATTTCATCACTAGATTTGGGTACTTGATAATTAACATAAAACAATTTTTTTTTTTCCCCCAATTTTGAAGGAATGCACTTTTAAAACATCATCAAAACAAACTCAAAAACTAGAGCAAAACCACATGGATATACAAAAAGCTTTCAAAAAGTCATGTCCTACAATAAAACATGTTTTTTCCACATAAACTTATGTACCCTTACTAGATTTTATATTTCCCACCAGATTTTGTCACTTCTTTGACAACAAACTTAAGAATATTCTGGAAAATGTTGTTTTTCTAGAGTAAAATTTGACTAATTTTTCCATTTTGTTTGAAAACTTTTCACAATTTTTGATGCCACAAAATTGAAAAAAGACACACTTGACCCTAGTTATGTGAAGGGTAATGACCAAAGAAGGGGGCTATTCTAAAGAACAAGGACCCTGAGCAAGGTGCACGGTAAGATGCCATAACCTTGAAACATTTGGTTTCCGAAATTACTTTGTTGAGCTATGTTGGCTACTGACTACTGTTTGGCAGAAACCATTCATGAATTGAAACTGTATTCAAACACTTACCACTAGGTCATCAACTGAATGCATAATCCAGCAATGTTTACTTGGGTACATTAGCTTCCAAAGACACAATCTGCAAAAGTGATATCAAAGTTTAACCCCAGATGGACAGTCCAAATAAGTGATTTCAGAAGCCCCAATAGCACTCAATTGCCTCTATATCAGTAGCCCACCCACCAGTCCACAGTTCATTCCCTTATATCATAGGGGGATTACGCCCCTCAAACAAAGGATTCTGAAAATTCAGAGGTAGAGGGATACCCCAGATCTTCAACTCAACTAGACCTCACGAGCTTCAGGCTCACCAGTCCAGGAATCCAAAATGACCTTACCTGGTTGAAGTCATTCGGATAACTGAATCTGTGCCAAGTTTTGCCACAGGCAAAGATCAGGGAGGTATACTGTAGCAAGCTTGCATTCCATTAGTGATAGAATCTGGCACAAGTGAGTTAGGTAAATGACCAAATTAACAGATGTGCTTATGGTAGAAATCCTGTGCAAAGAGATACTGCAAAGATGCCAGCAGAGGGTTCAGCAACAGCTGTTATTAAAAAAATTAAGCCATTCGCTAGTAACCTTCAAAAGCAAGCATAAGTATAACTATGAAGAACACAATATATTAACAATTACAGTCACTTCACACAACTACACCTTACTAACTTTTAAGACATGGAAACTTCTCCAAAGATGTACAAAGACATAACACCTTGAGAGGGCCTCACATGGGTGGTATTTACAGGTCATACCCTGGATATCAACACTGGAAACCTGTGAACAGAGTCTCCCACAAAGCCTTAGCCCTTCTTCTCTTTTGAAGGAGCCCTTGGGATTTTGCTCAGAACCGCAGCACCAAATTTGTTGTAATGCTTTTGGACCTCATCACCTGCTCTCAGCACATGGTGGTCAATAATATCCTCATACTTATCATAGATGAATGGAATAGTGTGTGCCAAGATAACACCTGTTACAATGACATTGCAACAAAAAAAATAGTCAGTACAAGAGGTTGGACTTTTGCACATGCCAGTAGAAGATCACCAGTGAAAAGAAGTAAAATATCAGTGACTGCTCTACAGGGAGTAAGCAAATTTAGTTAAATTGTGTGAGAATGAGGGATTGCCGGCAAAACCAGGAATGACAAAGCCACACTACCAGATGAAAGTGACTAAAGGAAAGTTACACATCAATGCTGCATTAGCATTAGCAGCAAGGATTTTCAGCAATCCAGCATTGAAATGTAGCTGTCTTTCAGTTGCTCTGATAGCAAGGTTTATCCAGGATGTAGCTCTATACAATAATTTCAATCTGTTAGGACCACTCCCTTGGAAGGATTGCATTTAAAGTTGTGATGAAGATAACTGTGACACTTAAACCTCATGCATTGAAATAGGCCAGCAGCATTGACAATTGCCCATGACATGTAGCATAGATACCAGAACATCTGGCATAAAAAAAAATCTCACCTTTTTCTGCTTCAAATATGAAACTTCAAGGCTTTTCATACAACACAAACAGATCTGTGACATGAACCTCAGAATTGGGGAGTCACAATCTATGCATGCTCAAGCTACACACAATTGGTGGTATCCAACAAGCTGCCATCTTACCAATCCACAGAGCAGTGAGGAAATTGACCCTTGAAGCCACAGTTGAGATAATCCACAGCAATGCAACCACCTGCAAGTATCAAGCAAGGGCTCAAAAACTGTGGGCTTAAAAAATATCATGATGCAAAAGCATACCATTCAGGAGCAGATGTGGGTACCTTCAAGAAAAGCTTGAAATCCTTGCCTCGAGCTACATCTTGGACAACTTCCAAAAACTTGTTGAGTTCCACACGAAGAGCACTTGCTGTGCTGAGCACGACGTCTTCAGAGAGAGTTAGATCATGCACAGGAGGACCAGGCCTGTCAAACAGAAAGGGATGAGCTTGTCAATGGCATGAGGAATGAACTGCAACACAGAGATATATAACACATCACATTGAGCAGTTCCAGACATGGACAATAGCATGCCAGCTGTAGAAGAAGGCCAGTTCCTGAAGAAGATAATATCAAGAAACATATCAGTGACATACTGAAGAACCTTGACTTTAGGGTGTCCTTGTAACTGGACAAACCAGGAGGCACACCTGTTCAGAAGAGCTGCCAGATTTGCCCACACAAAGAGGATGATGACGGTGAAGAAGAGGATGTTGGAAAGTAGGGCAACCAAAGTGTATTGAGACTTCTCTAACAGAAACCATATGACTGTTGATCCAACAAGGATGGAAATGGACAGGTGTTTCTGTCTCCAAAGAAGCACATCGGCAACTGCAGAGACACAAACTTGCAATTCAGAGATGCCAGAAACAAAAAAGGTCAAATTTACTGAGAAACAAATTTCCAAATAAATGAAATAGCCCAAGGAACACCTCACACATATAGACAAAATCAGCTGCAGCACCTGACAACCAGAACACAATGATTACAAGGAAACCAAAATTTCACCTTGTCCCCCACCAAGAAGCTGGTGGACAGATTTATCTCGGTTGAAGAGCCGCCGTGGTGCAGATACATATCTGTCTGAAGGAGCTGATGTAGAGGCTGGAAGATCTGATGCATTGTCCACTGCACTGTGCAAGGCATCAGCTGCCACAGCTGACACATCTGTGTTTTCTGACATGGTGCTGTGCACCTGACTGCCACCCAATACACGATCTTCAGAGAGACTTCAGTTGCAAGGTATCTGATGCGAATAATTTGCACCCAAACAACAACCAAATAAGAACAAATTGAGTCACTTCAAGGGCTGACAAATCAATCACTCAACACCACAGTATTTGGAGAATTGCACAGCATTTAGTCTCTCAAAATAACTGCTGCAGAACAGAAACATTATTTCCATAGGAAGATCCATCATCCCTCCTCTCTAGGTCAAGAATTGAACATAGAAACATCAATTTCTCACAAGCAAAGCTTCTGAAACTGAACTTTGATGAGATCTGCTCTTGATGAAACAGGAAACATCAAGCATCATGATGTATACACATCAAACATCATAAGCTGTATTTAAACTACAGCGACATACTAGAAGAATCTATGAGAATGTGCTCTCAGCAAGGCAGTAAAAGCAGACGGCTGCCTTGAGAGTCAAGTGGACGCTGAAAACCCTTCATCTAGGTCAAGTCTCTATACCAAGGAATCCGATTTAGATGTCAAACTTGAGTAGAGTATTACACAAATAGCAGTCGTAAACTGCAATACTCTCGTAACCATAATGGACCGGAGAATGTCATACATCACCGAAGACATCTTCTATCAGAGGCCAGAAATTCACTAGAGAACAAAGAAAGAACGCATCACGAAAATTCAAGAAGCACTCGTCTGAAGATGGCCAGGAGGAAAAAGAGATGCCCTGCGAACGGTCAAGCCAACCCGGAGGGAGAAGATGCTTGGTCCAGGATCGATCAGGTCACCAAAGGGAAAACCGGAAACCAAAAGCTATATTGGACCTTTCGGTAAATGAAAAAAAAACAGAAATATAGAGAGTACAACAGCAGACAAGCAAAGCAAGGGGAAAAAAATAGGCACATCACAACTGGGATATCCCAAAGAACAAGCGTTTCAGCAAATCGGGAGGGAAGAAAAATCACACAAATACAAAAAGGAAAGGGGAAAAATTCGATAATGCTAGAATTCTATTTCATCGTTGGGGGAATCGAAGAACTAACCTTGGCCACAAACGAAGCCTGAAGTGCAACCCGTTGCGCTGCAGGAAGGAAGAAAGGAAGGAACAAAACCGAAGGAATGAGAAAGACGAAGGTTTTGCACTAGAGAACCCCATGGCGCCCTTGAGCGTTCAAGACCGTCGATCTTCCCACCCGTATCGCATCGCCACCTTCCGAGGTGGGGATCTCTTTGAACCCCCGTTCACACATGCCAATAATAGGCCCTTCATTCCGGGGCTTGAGATCCCGAGCCAATCCACATGGCAAATTTCTATTCGCTTCTCTCCCGATCGTGCCCAACCATGTCAGCGACCTTACTAACTTAAGGTCCTGATCAGTGTTGGGCGGTTCTTAGAATGACGGACATATTACCCTCCGGTTATCAGACAGGTTATACTAGTGCTGGGTGGTTCTCACTTTTTTTTTCGTGAAAACTGTCAGTTCCGGTTCTTAGGACTGTTTCAAAGAACCTTTTAGGCTTTCAATTTTTTTTAAAAATTTTTTTCCCTCAAGTTTGGAAAATAGTTCAAAGTTTCAGAACTTTGAGAAATTTAAAATGCACCTGGTTTTCAGGTGAGCCAATTCTCATCAATTTTTGAACCAGTGATTTCCAAAGATGGTTCTCACAACTTGGTTATCTAAAAAAAATACTATCAATTTTTTTCAATTAAAAAAATGATAATAATTAGAATTATTTGCAAAAACATGATGAAAATGCATAAATTCAAGTTTTTAAATTTCAATTTTCATTTCATTTAGATTCACCTTCAAAATTTTCTAACTCTTTTTTCTAAATGTTCATCATCTGTCTCAATAAACTTTATTAAATTGCAAGAATATTTGCGACCAACTCTTGGGTCAATAGATTAATTCTTGTTAACAAATATTAAAGTTTCCAAGTTTTTTTTATTGTAAGTGACATCTCCTACTCCTAAGGTTGGTGAGTATGCCAACAAAAAAATAAAATCCTTTTATTCTTTATTTTTGATCCAACAATTTGTAGTATCTATCAAGCAAAACAACAATAGAGGAGAAAATATATTCATGTTTTTGTTACCATTAGAAAGTGCACTTAATTGCTTTAACGTTCACTTGAAATCTCTTAAAGATTAATAAATTTTTATTAACCAGTTCTTTAACTAGTTCACTTGTGTTGGCAATTATTTCAAAAATATTAGATACAATCTTCATCAACTTTCTAAGCTACAAATCCAAATCCAATTTCCTAATTTATCACAAGATGTAAGTGATGATAAAAATTCAAAAGCATAAGATGCAAGGATTTTTTGTCATATTTTTTAACAATTCAAATGTCTTGTTCATGATCAACAAATGAAGACACCAAACAAAGATTCTTAAATTGTGAATCTAACATCAATGAAAACATGTTGTGAGTTTTTCTTCTTTCATATGTTCTTAAAAATGAAAGGAAAGAGTCAAACAGACTTCGCAAGTTTTTAACGTTTGAAGTAAGCAAAGACAATTCAAAGGCAATGCCAAAATCATCATCCATTAGTTGGTTTAGTGCTAGTGCAATTCCAACTTTTTTTAACTTAAAACTTGTTGTGACAATGGAGTCTAAGGCATCACTTAGCAATCAATGGTCTTTGAACTAGTTTAAAACATAAACAATAATAATTAGAGATAAGCAATCAACAATTGTTTGAAAAATATGCTAAATGAGAGGGTGGAATTTGAGTAAAAACATGAACAACAATTTGTGATTTATAACATAACATAATGATTTTTTCAAGTAATAAGGCCTCCTAGAACAAGATTATTTTGCTTGCAAACTTGCAAAATATTTAATAGAATGTTAATGTTCTAAAAAGAAAAAAAGATAAAATTGCAAACCAATTTACAACATAAATATAAACATATTTTTTGAAAATTATTTTATTTTTACAAGAGTATTTAACTTTCTTGGATGAATTCCAAATTCAATACGAGCCTTATTCCACTCCTATTTGCCTTTACCAAAATGTCTTGGCCAAATTATGCATTTTTGTAGATTAAACTGGGTAGATTTAATGGAAACATATTTTAAGCTTTTGCAAGCTTTTTTTTTTGTTGTCCTCTATTGGTATGCTTTGGAAAATACATGGTCAAAGCAAGTGCCTTGGAAGCTTTCTTCCAAACCAAAAAGTTTACAATTCACAACACATTTTAATGTTAATGTGATTACATTCAAATTTGCACCTTCATCTTTCACACATGTAATAACGTTCTTTTTTAAGCCATATTGATCCAACAATTGAATTAGGTTTCTTGCCAAGGCTTGACTTGTAGTTTCACCTACCTCAAACAACTTTATTGTGATATGTTTAAACTACCAATCCATACCTAAAAAACTAATTTTTAAAGCAAAAACATCATGTGCTCCCTTGCATATCCATAAATCAAAATTGGCTATTGGAGAACAAACTTTTTTCAATTTTGACAAAACATATTTTTGTTTTGTCTTTTTCACCAAATCAAGTAAAACCTATTGTGAAAATAATTTTTAAAAAAGAAACACAACTTTTGGACATAAGTGCATTACAAATGTTTCAACCATGTACTTTCCACAAATTGAATAGATAAGTGATTTTTGGCAACCAAAAAACGAACTGGGCTTGAAGAAATTATTTTTGTTACACATCTTTTTTAAAAACATCTTTTGCACCAAAAAATTTGATATTTCAAAACTAAACACATTAGGTTTTTTTTTTTGCAGGTTGTCTTTCCAATAAACTTTTCACTGGATTACTCATTTCCTTTTCAAAATTTTTGCAATAAAAACATGATTTGCATCCACATGTTTTTGCAATATTGTTGTTTCGTTTTAATAATACAAATATGATTATTTTCCTTTCTTTGTTCGTGGACTAAAAAGGACAAGACTAGTGTGACAAAACATACAACACATGATATGAATTTTTTCCCCCATGATTAATGTTATTATCATTTACAACGTAAAAGGACCAACAAAATGCATTGTTGTCATTGAATCTACCAGTTTAAGTAGATGCCATTTACAATTGGACAGTTAAGAAAAGTTGATTTTGTGAACAAAAATTGGCCAATTGATTTTAGAATTGGTTCTAAATTGTCTTTTAATTTGGTGGAATTAAGTGAGAATGATTTAGATTTAGAAGAAGACTTTAAAAAGTTTGAGCTTTATTGAAGAGCGTGAAATCATGAACATATAAATTTTTTGAAGGAAAATAATAATAATAATAATAATAATTTTCATTCAAAAAAATTACCATTTTTTTAATAATCTTAGTAATTTAAAACATAAACCTTATTGGTGGAAATAATTGAACTTTTGATACTCAATTTCTGAGAACCTTATTTCGAAAACAAGCTGCTATGAAAAATTGTATCAAATGGGCAAATTATATCTTTGTAGGCATGTCTTCTTGATCTAAAGCACTTTCTTCTTTCTCACCTGATCCACACAACTTTTTCTTCTTCCCAGGTCTGTAAATGATATGCTCCATTCAGAGAAAACTCAAATGCAAATTCCAATGAGCAATTGGCTTTTAGGGTTTTTACTCAATGAATTTAAAAAATGATGTCACATGGAGCAGATGTGATCAGTTGGCAGATTTCAAAACTAAGGCCCACTTTAGACGAGGTTTCCAGGGTCCAATTTCCTAGGAACCAATTTTGGACTGATTTGAAGCAAATTGAGTCCTTGAGTTGGACTATACGTTGGTCCCTAGCCTCATTCTTGGTTCTCCAAATCAGGAGCTCTCCTTTTAGCAAAGGGTTTTTTGGTTGGAACCAATTGATTTTCCCTCCAAAACAGGTGCCATGTAGGTTTAGCCTCAATTTGCCACTTTTTGGTCTTGGACCCTCGTCTAAAGTCACCCTGATCCATTGAAATTGTGACTTTCTCAACTGAAAACTGTCATAGTTTCGCTTGTCTTCTTTCTTTTGCTCTTCATGATGGATCTTGATGGGATTGTACTCTCCAAGAGAATCATCATGATCAAGCAGGAGGGAAGAAACAACAACAAAAGAAGAAGCAGCATCCAGGATTTGGTACAAGCAGCGAGTGTGGCACTAGGAATACAATTTGGGTGGGCATTGCAGTTGTCATTATTAACTCCATACATACAAGAGCTTGGCATTCCTCATGCAGGTGTGAGTCTGATATGGCTGTGCGGTCCAGTTTCTGGGACTTTGGTACAACCGCTGGTGGGTCATTACAGCGATAGATGTACAAGCAAGCACGGCAGAAGAAGGCCTTTCCTTGTTGCTGGTGCAGTCTTTGTGGTCATCGCTGGTCTCATCATAAGCTTCTCTGCCGACTTGGGTTACTTGTTGGGTGACAACTTGGGTGATGGCGATGGTGGTGCCTTCTTTCGACCACGCGCCATCGCCATTTTTGTTTTAGGGTTTTGGGTTTTTGACCTTGCAAACAATACAATACAAGGTCCTTGTCGTGCATTGTTGGCAGATTTGGTGGGGGATGACGAGAAAAGATCCAGGAGTGCATTTGGGTTTTCATCTACATTCATGGCGCTCGGGAATGTCTTAGGGTTTGCCGCAAGTGCTTATGATCGATGGTATCAGGTTTTCCCCTTCACAAAAACCCATGCATGTGACAAGGTTTGTGCGAATCTGAAGTCGGTTTTCTTTGTGGAGATCTTCCTTCTCCTTTTCACAGTGGTCTTAACCCTGAAAGCTGCCCCAGAGATTCCATGGAATTCTTCTTCCAAGAGTTGGAGAAACCCTAATATACCACCCACCAGCACCACTCCTTTGCTTTCAGAAAACCATCTGGAAGAACCTAATGAAGCTGCTGCCACTGAAATTGATGAGGATGAGAAAGAAGAAGATGGCAACCAAGAAACAGAGGATCAGGAATCAGTGGCTGGACATGTTTTGTGGGATCTGGTGGGAGCTTTACAACAACTTCAGGGTCCCATGTGGTGTATTCTTGCTGTCACGGCTCTCACATGGATTTCATGGTATCCTTTCCTCCTTTATGACACAGACTGGATGGGGCGGGAAGTCTATGGTGGTGACCCATCTGACCCAGCTCGCAGCAAACAATACTATGACGGTGTTTCTATGGGTGCTTTAGGGTTGATGCTTAATTCCATCATCCTTGGACTTTTCTCACTTATCATCAACTACCTTTGCCGGCATCTGGGATCAAATTGTGTCTGGGGTGTTGCCAACTTGATCATGAGCACTTGCTTTGTGGGAACCCTGATCATAACATGGGCTGTACCTCCAGCAGCATTCATCAAAGATCAAGGCCCACCAGCATACATCAAAGCTGCTGCGCTTGGGCTTTTCGCCTTACTTGGAATCCCTCTCGCAGTCACCTACTCTTTGCCATATGCACTGACAGCAACTTTCACTGAAGCTATTGGGGGTGGTCAGGGGCTTGCAATGGGGGTGCTCAATCTTGCTGTTGTGGTACCACAGATCTTTCTCTCCATTGGAAGTGGCTACTGGGATGAGCTTTGGGGAGGTGGAAATTCTCCAGCGTTTTTGCTTGGTGCTGTAGTTGCTGTTTGTTCTGCCATTGCTGCTGTGTTGCTGCTACCAAGGCAAAGAAGGGCCTGTTGATTTCAAAGCAGATCTTAGTATAGAAAGCCATCTTTGGGTTGTCCAGACAACAGTCTCTTGGTTTTCTGATAGCAACCAAGGAGTTTGTGAAACTCAGATCAGGTTTGAAGAACCCCAAGGATTCCTCCTCATTGTTGTCATTTGTTCTACCATTGCTACTGTGTTGCTGCTGCCAGGGTGAAGATTAAGGCCCTGTTGATTTGAAGCAGAACTTAGTACATGCTACACATGAACGTTACCCATTCATTCCTATGTCTTTTTTGCTTAGCAAGCCAAAATGTGACAGTTCCTGAAGAAAGAAAATCTTTGGTTTGTCCAGACTAGAGTCTTTTCATTTCTGACAGCAAGGAAGGAGATTGGTGAGACTCAGATCAGGTTTTTCATCACCAAAGGATTCCTCATAACCATCAAGAAATTTGCCCCAAAATTAAAGGTACTTTATCATAACCATTGCACATACTCCATGAATAAAGAAATCATTTAGCACACAAACAGTTACTCAGTATTGGTTGGTTGTTTGAGAAATCTGGGCTAAGTAAAAAAAAGGAGCAGCAATTTGCAGACACTTCCAACAGGCATTGAAGACCCTTCCCACTTGCAATTAAAATTTACATGGATGTTGATCAGCTGACTATGTTGCTTTTCTTTTGTCACAGGCATGACATGGGCTACTACCTATCAGTTCAGCTACTACTAATGGAGGAAAAACTTCCCCAAAGCTTTGCACAATTTGGTGTATAGTGAATTAGACCATACCCACCCAACACTGGTAAGCACTCCCAAGGCAGCCAGGCTGGGGATGGGAATGCAGCTGAATAGCCTTCTGTGGCCTGTTCATTGGCGTTAATGGCAGGTAGGTCACTAACCAAATAATGGGTAGGTGGCAGAATCGGTTGCATGGGGGTGGAATTAACCGCCCTTGCTAGTACTGTTCCTATGACAAAACCCCATAGCACACCAGTTATGTGGGAAACTGGAATGCCATGCAATGGAAGAACTACTTCAAGAACAAAACAAACCCCTCCATCAAGCAACGAGAAATTATAGTCAATTACAGTTTAGAACATGGCTTCTCGATACACTAGGAATCTTTTTGCAGGTCTTTGCACACACAGGTGCAATATCACTCCTCTTTTCTAGGAGAGATATTCACAGATTTAAGGTGTACTCCAATTTCATAAAAACCTGCAGCCAGATTCATAGTGAATTTGGAGGAACATTTACATAGCTTAAGAATCCTCAGGACATTTTGGGAAACAAATTGCCTCCCCTGTGGCCATTCTGTTTTCCAAAATGCCTTGTGTTGTTTTTTTTTTCTCCTCTGAGACCTCAAAGGTACCTGCCAAATACCTGCCTGGTATCATGGGAAAAGAAACTGAAAATCATCAATTTTTATGCTGTGTAACACCCTCGGCCATGAGTATTGCTGGAATCACACCCACTTCAGCCCCACTTCATGTGGACCCTATTTCCAGTAATGACCACATCCTCAGGTGTTACCTTACAGTAAACGCAAGTGTTCTTCCAAGTACTTTGTGGGTAGTTCAATACATAGAAAGGAGCCAACATTGAATGGGTCAAGCTACAGAATCCTCTTCTTTCTTGCAAATGTTGGAGTCAATTCAACTTTTTTTTAAAAAAATTTCAACTTTTTTTTTTTTTTTTTTGGTTTTTT
>Ga0209611_10004756_pt1 | contig 23080 bp, 14 predicted proteins | sample S1TSphgellanicum_3_FD_187693 | JGI IMG/M metagenome (GOLD analysis project Ga0209611, IMG submission 187693) | Host-associated microbial communities from peat moss isolated from Minnesota, USA - S1T2_Fc - Sphagnum magellanicum MG (SPAdes) (version 2) | ecosystem: Host-associated > Plants > Peat... | reverse complement strand
ATACATAAGGTGAATCGTGCCATGATGTTTGAATTATTTTTATGTATTATATTCATATAATAAATTTATTTGCAATATAGGACAACCAAGACTTAACATAACATTAAAATTGTAACTAAATAAAAAAATAAATTGCACAAGAAAGCAATAAAATTAAATATCTAACAAATTAACTAAAATAAATATTCGAAATAAATGAAACATGAAATTGTCCTTTTAGTTATTTCTAGATCTTTTGAATTTTAACGTTGTAAAGCTAGTTTTAAATTACTATGTATTTTATAGGTGCGCTTTAAAATGCTTATTTTTCATAGCAAGGTCCAAACTCCTTCTTGTATTAAGGTGTTCTTCAACTTAGTGACTATTTAGTGTTCACCCAAAACATGGCCTAACAAACTAAAACCACATAAGCACACATTAAGTATATGAATGTGAAATTTTCATGTTTTTGGGTTAGTTAAGTTTTGGTTTTTCATGTGAGTTACACTTTGAATGGAATTTATCACATGTAAAGATAATTATTAACATTTATTATAAAAAAAATCTCATTTGCCATGTATACTGTCACACCCATGCATTTATTTTGTTGTTATGTACATGGAATAACATCCTAATTATATTTTAAAAAATTTTGAAGTTTGTGATAATTAATTTTTTAATTTTCTTCCTTGTCAAGGTGACAAAATTTTATATATTGTTACCAAAGGGCATTTTTTGTTTATCATTGTGCATCATAAATATAACTTTCCAAGAATCTTTGCATTTATAGTTATTATCAATTATCATGTGATCAAATTATTTCCCTTGAACTCTTGCAACCTTTCATTCCATGTACAAGTTCATGTGCACACTAAAGAGGAATTGTTCTTGTTTGCAACAAGTAATCCAACCTTTTTAATTAAGATTTTATATAACACATTATTCTTATGATTTGCTAAACATTTATGTTAAGTTTGTAAGGGGAATGTTGTTAACAAGCTTTCTAATGACATTGCTTATGATTTATATGTCATTGTTCCAAATGATTTCAAAATGTAAAAATGAGGGCATTACTTACTTTTTTTTTACATTTTTCCCATGTCAAATGCAGCTTACAATTTTGCACTAAAAATTCATTTTTCTCATATTGTTCTCATACCTCCTCACAAGTCCACAAGCTCGAGATAAAACATTGAAATTCCCATGTTTTTTTCCCAAACATAACCTTGATGACGAACCCATATTTTCAAAACCTTTCACATACCTATATGTAACAACATTTAACCTATATGCCCTTAACATTGCTTCAATCGTTTTTTAATCTTAAAACTATAAAAGGGATATTTCATTTTAACAAGTGTCATTGTTTTCATACTTATAATATCCTTTGAGGTCACACAAGTAAGCAAAAAACCTTATATAAAATCAAAATGACATTTTAATAATTGAAATGAACATTAACCACAATTAATCATTTAAACAAATTTATTTTCAATCCTAGAGGCCAATCATTCAAGTTCCATGTTCACATATGTTGTCAAATAATGGACAACAAATTGTTTAATTTAGGGCTCCAAAACCTTGTTCATGAACCTTTGGAAGGTTTATGTGCATTAATAATCCAATTAACATGATTGTGTAACATTTTTTTGTTATTGTTGTTTTTCTTTCAATGGTGTCACATGTAGCAACAATTTAATGTTGTGTTCTTCTTCTAAAGTCAAATTTTCAAAAAATTAAAACATGATAAAAAAATGATAATATTCCAAAGTAGGTTTTGATATTTCAACTTTTTTCATTAATTTCTTTCCCAAACAAATTATGGATATTACTTGTTCAAATTTCATCTCATTTTTCTAAGGGTTTGATGGTAACCTCAACATATTTTTATTCCATAACTATCCAAAAAGGAAATTTCCTTGTGTAATGATTAGTCTTATTACAAGTGATTGAAGATGAATCTTTTAGCTTGAATGGATTGTGACACCAAATGGTGTCCAACTTTCAATTTTTTATTATTATTATTTACTAATGGATTAATTTTGAATTTCTTGCATTGCAGTGTGTACATATATTCAACTATGTGAATTGCTTAACAAGAATTAATTTTTCTACGTGGCAACATGCATGATTTTAATGTGGACGATCATGGAGGAAGCTTGCCATATAAACTTTTAAATGATGATGCATGGTGAAGAAAATTTAAAAAGTTGATGATCATGGAGGAAACGTAGACATTGGGGGAAAAGTGAAAAAATAGTTATGTGTTTAGACATTGGACATGATGTAGCCACTTTTGTAAAATACTCGTGGAAAGCTTGGAAATTATTTTGTATATAAGTTAAAGATGTAGGCAAATCAATGTTTTTGAGTTGGCAATGAAGTCATTAAAAGAAAAATGAAAAATTACAACTAATGTTTATAACTAATTTTAACTTGTAGATAACATTTATAAATTATTTGTGTACAATAAGTTGCATGTGACAATTAATCACAAACAACATAACATTAGTGTTAACATCATCAACTTTTGAATGAATTTTGAAGTCAATGTATAGGGTTGTATCCTTTGACCATATTGTACACATATTACCATTGTGCAAGTAGTCCTTTGCAACTATATTGGTTACATGTATTAATGTGCCACATGTAAATCATTTGACAAATGATGTTCCTAAATCAAATGGCTAATGAAAACCCACTTAGATATAATACGGGCCAACTAAATGTTGCCATGTGGCACAATTATGGATATTTTGAGAACAATTTTTAAAATAAATATTTTTACCCATGTAGGTAAGTAAATTTAATTAGGTAAGTAAATAAATAAGTCAATAAACTTAAGGAGATAGGTAGGCAGGTAAGTAGGTAGCCTAGTTTAGGTATGTGGGAAATATGTATTCCTATGCTAGGTAGGTAAATTCGAGCAATGAACTTTTTTGGTGGCAAAATGTTACCATTTTATGAAAAATAAAATTTTAAAAGAATATTTTGTTGCAAATTCTTTTTTTTAATGTTAAAAATTTCCACAATTTCCTACAATATGAAAACGTTTTTAATTTTTTTTCTTTCATATGTTGATATCACCAAATTTGGCTAAATATGCTTATGGACCATTGCCAGTCTAACAACATCACAAATTTTTTATAAAACATTATGTTTAGGTCATAAAACCTTTATAGGATAATCTTATTTTATTTTGTGTCTCACTTTTAGGGTCAATCTTTTTGCATTGATTCATCCCAAATGGCACAAGTGCTTTTAATGTTATTTGTGTTTTTTTAATTTTTAAAGTGCATCTAAAATTATATAGTTTACAAAGTTGAAAGGGAGGACAAAAGATATGGGATAAACTTTCTAATCTCAACATAATTACAACTAACAACTATTAGTTATTAATAATTACTAGCTATTCTTTACTACCTACTAACAATTACTTACTACCTAATTATTTACCTAGCCCATGTAATTATTTATTTATTTATCTATTTACCTACCTATTTACCAACTAATTAAGTAGGCAATTAGGCTAAGTACATATAGGTAGGTAGGTAGGGAAATAAGTAAGCAAGTAAGTAGATCTTTAATATACCTCTAAGAGAAAAAAAAACCTAATGTACAATTAGGTATATATATGTATAATATATTGAAAGGTATCATGAAGGAACATTATGTGTTAAAATTTCCCATTTATATGTATGCTAAAAAGGGCATTGTTTGGTGGGTATTATGTGATGGATTATGTGGGTATAATTTTTTAATAATTTGTTAACTTTTTTTTTGCACCTCACTATTATGTAAATATATAACATCCACATAATTAAACCACCTTAAACTTAATTAAATTTAAATTTGCATTGAATTTTGGTATCATATATTTGTTCAATTTTTTAGTTTAAATTGAATGCATGAGGAACAAAATCTTCTTATGTGTGAAATTTCACACCGTCAAAACATTTTTGGAGTCTTATGATGCAAATTCAATGATTTTTGAAAAAAACTAGCTGTTTTTTAAATCAATAAAATCTTTTTAAACTTTTAACTTTCAATAACAAGATGTTTAATTTTTCCCTTTCATATTTTGGGTAACCAAAATTAGTTAAATCTGCTTATGGTAGATTGCCATTTCATTTACATCACAAAATTCAACAAAAAATACATTAATGGGGAGTGATGAAGGAAGGAAAGTGAGTGCATGACTAAATAAATCCCATTTATGAAATGCTCAAATTTATTCCCACATGAAGTGGGAAGCCTTTTGATGTCAAGCGAGGCAACCTTAGGACTTTGCATATGAACTATTTTGGGAGTTGGAATTTTATCGATGAAGCAATTTGAAGAATCAAATCACCTCTAAGTCTTTTGATCCTTACCTCGTTGGAGAATTAAATTGAAAGGAGCTAGAAAGATGTGAGGTTGCATGTTCAAAACATACATGTTTTGAAGGCACATTATGATGTTTTAAAGATTTAGGACATTTAGTGTCCCAATTTTGGGAATTTTGGGAAAATGACCATTTTAATGCAACTGTTGTAAATAGTTACATAATATATTATAAGGAGGAGGATGATGCCTCTCCCCAAGTCTAGGCCATGTTGTGAGTCTTTTGAATTTGTGTGAGTTTGTTGTTAGTTCGTGCACTAAAACTAGTTCCAAATGTTTTAACCACCTTTGTGTTTGGTTTGTGTTGTTTCATGTGATTGAAAAATGTTTGTGAAGAACTTCAATCATATCATACTTAATTTTATGAAACTCCAACATTACGTTCTTGCCCTTGTGTAAGGATGTTAAACATGCCTAATCACCGCTAGACAAATTCTCAAAGAAATGTGTTATAAAGAGTAATTCTACTTATTACAATTGGAAATCTTATTACATTATACTACCTTTACTTGCAAGGAATCAAAACAGTGCCAAAACAATGAATAAATATAATAAAATAAAAATAACCCAAAATGTAAAGTAATTATGAAGATATATGTTTCATGATATGAAATTCTAAAACACATTAGAAACCATGTTGGAGCAAAAAGCATGGTTGGCATCAAGTTTGTAATTTTTTTTCATTTGTTTTGAACTTGGATTCCTGTAACTTGTAGGTGAGTACATTTTGTAAGATGGAAAATCAATCTAATTTATTCTTCTACAACTATATTAATTTTGGTTAATATTGGAAAATTGTTTCCATATAAAGAGTTTACATATAACAAGCAAAGGTTGTTGCAACATTCCATCATTGTTGCTACCTACACTTACGCAAATAATAAACATTTGGTTTCATAGGAGGAATTTGCCACACTTTTGAACATATTCACATTTTTTGGTCAATTGATTACATTAACTTGCTATTGTTGTGCGTGTGTTAAGTTGTCACCATCATTGTGAAGTTTGTGTTTAGAATCATTAGTTGCCACTTGGTACCCATCCCTTTCAAAACTCTTGTTGGAAGTGGCATGGTTTGTGGTGGTTCAAGTCACAATTACCATCCCCATCCCTGTTATAAATTGAAGTCTAAAGAGTTGCAAGTCAATGTGAAGCTTCTATTTCCATCACCATTTCACAAAAATGTGTGCAAAGTGTTGGCAATTATGTGGGTAGAACCCAACTTTCCATTACTATCATTAGAGCTTGTGGGGAAGGTGGGAGGTTGACCACCATTGCTCCAAACCTTCAAATTGGCCTTGAAAAAATGTTATTTTCATGTGGTTCGAAAGCCAAGATTGGACCCAAACCATATGCCCAAGGTCCAATATTTTTTTGAAGGTTAAAAAAAATTCATCCAAATGGAATATATTTCATCCATAATTTGGACAATTAGTTATTTTTTATGTTCAATTATAGTCTTTGTTTGTTGATCATTTACCCTATTCAATCATAAGGTCAATCCATTTGTGTGCATGTTTTCATGCGTGATTTTATTAGTTTTAATGGTGTTAGGCACTAATTTAGTAGAACACAACATTGGATGTGATAAAATAATAGAGCAATAGCCATATTTTTGGACTAAAGGACATTGAAATTTTAAATTTTTTGCTTGAAGTTTTCGAAATTGAAATCTAGTTGATTGCACTTGGAGGGTTGAACTTGCGACATTAATAAACATAGTCTTCTATTGATAAGTTTCTTAGAATTTTGATTATTAAACTCCAATGATGTGAATGCAATGGAATGGTTGGTGCTAGTGCATCAAATTCAAGATGCAAATTTGTAATTACTAATAATGTATTTTTAAAAGGTTATCTTTAATTTTTGCTTAAAAAGAAGAAGAAGAAACACACAACCCCACCAATTATTTCCCATAAATAAAGGTTTGATTTGAATATATATAACCTCTATTTGTATGGCTATATTTTCATTCCAAATAATTGAATTGCAAAAAAAATTTCAAAGAAATTGAACCCAACCTTGATTAAATTTGTAATCCTATGACATTAAAGACAACAAGTAGTTCATCGTGTAATGGCTCTACCCAATGTTATATGACCATGATCAATATTTTTTCGAAAGACCAACTCCTTAGGAAGGAAAATAAAAAATCTTTAAAATTATTTTATTTTCTGAAATTGAATATTCAAAATTAATTAATTGTTTGGGAAGCATGTGCCAAAGTTGCCAAGGTACTACAATATGTGGAATGTTTGGAATCTAAAATTTTGAAAACTAAAATGTTTGAATTCCAATATGTGAATATTGAAAGTTGAAAATTGAAAATTGTATGTTAAATGTCTAGAATTTGAAAATTTGAGGATTAAATTGTTTGAATTGGGATGTGTGAATACTTAAAACTAAAAATTGAAAATTGAAAATTGAAATCTTTATGTGAAGCATATGGAATTTGAAAATTTGAAAACTAAAATGTCTAAATTTGGATTTTTGAATATTGAAAGTTGAAATTTGAAATCTCTTTCTGAAATGTCTGGAAGGAATTTTAAAACTTGAAAATTGAAATGTCTGAATATAGAAAATTAAAAATTGAAATGTTTGAATATTAAAAACTGAAAATTAAAATTTTTGATATTGAAAATTGAAATGTCTAAATACTGAAAATTGAAAATATTGAAAACTAAAAATTCAAATTTCCCACCATTTTCGCGAAAACGACCATCATGCACATAAAAGGCTCATGTTGTCGGTACTACAAAGGGATTTACTTCTTTCTTTTCCTCGTCATTTGTTTATTTCCCATCCATTGTGGCTGGCGAGTTAGACCGCATTAAGGGAAGTCAAACACAAGGTGTAAATGGTGGGGGATTATGGCTCATAGGGCCACCCTTTGATGAATCTTTGTTTCAAGGATAATCAAGATGGGGTTTTCTCGAACAAGGGCTGAAAATAATACAAAGATAAACAAGCAATGCACTCTCTTTTAACCTATGAAGCCTTTTATTATATGGGGCATAAGTTCCTAGGGCAGTAACACGAAGCAAAACTTTGAAAATTAGTCTTTCATGGTAGGGAATGAGGGTGTTTGACTGCTCAAAGGCTGATTGTTGTTACAACTCCATGTCTTCCACCATGGGAAACACATTGTTGATGTCCACTTGAACCTTTGCCTTCTGCTTCTGGGTCCATTTTTCAATGCGAACTATTTCCACTTTCAACCTAGCAACTGCATCATTTAGCCCACCAAGATCTCGAAAGAGTTTACTAGTTGGATTGTTGTAATCCATAAAAACTTCAAGGTTAAGTACAATTGTTGTGACTAGTTGATTATGCTATAGGTCCATATCTTAAAGAAGAGGTAGAATGGTGGGAATCATACAAACTTCTCTTAATGCAACAACATTTATTGACAAGGATACAAAAATTGTGACAAGTGAGATGAGAGTTTCAATAAAAAAGACTGAATATTTGAATTTGCTTGCCATAATGGACCCAATAGCCTTTTGCATGAGACTATATATAATACCTGATGGCCATTAACACTTATAATAATTATAATATTAGATTGCCTAGGTTTGTCTTATGTTTAAGCTACTAAACCAATGATGCCAAATATGTGGATGTCTTCTAGAATAGTTTTTTCACATCGCAACAAAACATTAACTCATCCACAAATTTTGGCTCGTTCATAAAGAATACAATAAGGTTTTCATGATTAAGATTACACTGGAGGAACATAATGAATGCAAGGAGGTGTATACATATATGTTACTTCCTTAAATTGAGATTCACAAATGCCCTTGTAAATTGAAATTGAGTAAACAACATGAATTTAAGATTAAGAAGAACTTTATATTGCTCAACAAGTTGTTGTAATAATTCAAAATCCCCCTTTGATCACTTGTGCAGGTCACATATGTGAAAGACTTGGAGTTTAATTGATTTCACTTGATGATTATAGTGAGATGCATCGCCACCTTCTACACAAAATTCAAAGTGCAAAGTGGCTCCCATTGTCGCAACCTTAACATTGGGTTCGTGACCAAGGCAAAGACATGGAAAGGTGTAAGCCAAAAGTGCAACCTAGGAGTGTGAGGGGATGAACCCATACATTCCTAAATGGAATCCCCATGGAGCTTTGAATTTTTCAAGAGGTATTTCAGGGGGTCAAAAATCATTGGATCAAAAATTTCCTTATATCATTGGAAAGTTCTTGAAATTTAGATGTCTATAATGGGCTCGCATGAGTCATTTGAATACTTAAAACACAAGTTATGGCCAAAAGAAGGGCCAGAAGTCAAAGTGTCAATTTGACTCTCGCCCATTAAAAGTTAAGAATTGCCCTACAATAAGTGATTGCAAGGTGGCATGCCACATCATTGGAAAACTTTCAACAATAGTTACAACTTTTTTTTAGACCTTACCTCAATCGGAGGTTTGCATAAGAAGTTATGGCCCTCCAAAATGTCAAAAGTGCCAATTTCAAGAGTTTCGGGACTCCCAACTTGAGAGTTTCAGGACAAAATGACATTTGGATGTAGCCTTCATGGCTAATAAAAAAAAATACTATAAGGGGGAAGGTGGTGGCTTCCCTCAAGTCCGAGCTGTGATGAGTCTTGTAAGTTCGTGTATGTTCGTGGTTCATTCGTGCATTAAAAGTTTTGAAACCACGCACTAACCAACTTATTGTTTAAGTTGTGTAAGTTCGTATGAATAATTGATTCGCTTGTCACTCATCCTAGTCCCCATCCTGGAACTCCAACACGCCCGTTTACCCTCGAAATGTTACGAATTAAGGAATGTACCCCAACTCTTTCTTTTTCTGTTGTTTTCATTTTTAGACTCGCATTTGAGTTTTTCAAATAGTGTGGGGTGTGTCACCCAATTTGCAAGCATTTGGATCACAACCATTATTTATTATAGAAACAAGTAACATTAAACCTTCTTTTTTGCCCCCCCACCTTTGTGACAAGGAAAAAAGATAAACATTTAGGGCTATGTCCCCATGCCACCACATTTTTCGGTTTGATTACACAAGTTTATTCATGAACGGTGTGAATGTTTGCAACGTTGCAACTACTATGTTTGGATTCGTTGAAGTAAACAAAGATGACACATGCTATATACATGTAACAGAAAAATAATCAACTATGATCCATTGCAAAGATTTACAACCTTTGACTTATAACACAAAACAATGTTCTAGTAATAAGAAGAAAAATGCAAAGAAGTGAAGAATAGTATGGAAAACTACCTTATTAAAATCATATAGATAATTGTTGGTACAATGTTCAAGGATGATTTGTGTCACCTTTAAAATTTGCAAAATTGCCTCCTTTGGGGTAGGGTCATCTCCTTTAGGAAATTACCTTCTAGCTACAAATCCTTCCTAGGCTTTATAAATATCTCAAAAAAAACCTCAATGTGGTTTAATAATTCCATTCAGTGATAAAAGTCCCGCTACAAGTAAGTAAGTGTGCTTCGATCATCATCAAATCCATTAGAGGAATCAACACAAAAATGCACTATAAAAAGCTGTTCCCCGTTTTTCCTCAAAAGACGTAATTCATTGCTACCTTCAACTTGTTGTAAGCCATCGCCTTCACCTTCCCCATCATCTTCTTCGTCATTGCCTTTTATTTGCCTTCTCATCAAAACTTCCCTATCATTGTTTTCCTCCCCCTCCTCTTCTTCCTCTTCGTCATCTTCATCAAGAGGAGGCATACCTTCTCTTGGCCCCTCCCCCTCCTCATCTGAGAACTGGGGATGTGAGGCATCATCATTAGCTAAAGATGCTGCATCCATTACAACCCCTTGTTCATCCATGTGAAAAATTTCATTTTGTGAACACTTGTCATCTCCACATTAACCAATGAGTGAACCAACATTTTATCCTGTGTCCAAATCTTGCACAAATGCATAGTCTCTTCCCTTAAGGTAGAACCAATAAAATGATGGAAAATGGAATTATTCCAAATGGCATGAATTTCACGAGCATTATCATGTCGCATCCATATTGACAAAAATATAATATTTCAGGTTAAAATTTATTCTATTGGGCCCCATTATTGGGTTCATTATTATTTTTTGGTTAGATATGGGTATGATCATGATGACCTCCATCAACGATACATACTAAAACCCTAAAACTCTAAACTTGTCCATCTAGTGTTTTATCACCCAATGGATGGTTTCATCATAGAGCAAGTAACTAAACTCATTCATCCTTTTAAAATTTTGTTGCATTTCAAAAGAAGAAGCCAATCCCATGATTTTAACATATTCCTTTTTAATTATTAATTTTCCCAAAAAATTCCTTTTCTTTAATGAAGGAAAATGGAAGAATTTTTTGGAATATTTGGAAATGTTTTTCAATGCTTAAAAATGAAAAAAAAAAAAAACTAATTATTTGACAGACTGAACCTGTGCTGAACCTGTGCCCCTGTACTTTGGTATCTTTTAAACTATTCCATCAATTAAGTGGACTAATGTGCTGAAGTGGAACTACTCCCCACTATTAATCACGTCCTAAGTGGAACCAACAGAACCATAAGTGGAACCAGCAGGGTCACAGGAGACAACATCTAAGCCTCAGGCCCGGATTTGGGAACGTAGGGAACATTTGGGAGCATAGAGAACATAGGGAACAACGGAGGACGGGGAAGTGTAGTGAGAGACACGGGCGGGAGGGTTTTGTGTGTGTTTTTGGAGACTAGGGTTTTGTGGGGTTCCAGACAAGGCAGGTTGGGGGGCGTGGGGGTGGGGTGGTGTGGCGATGGAGGAGGAGAAGATCGAGCAGGCCGTGCTAGCGTACTTGAAGAAGAAGGGATATCGGCAAGCGGAGCTTGCGTTCCAGGATGAGCAGCAAACGCATCGTTCTCTCAACAGCAGCTCCGGTGGTGGTGCCGATGGTGGTGGAGGCACCACCACCCCTTCCATGGATCCTGCTGTGGCCAATTCCATTTTTCTCTACGCCAGGTAGGTACCTTTGGTTTTTTTTCCCTCCCCCTCCCCGCCCTCCAACGTCCCTTTTTTTTCCTGTCTGCTAGGAAGAAGAGTATGAAGCGTATCTGAGTGCTGTTTGATTGGTTACAGGGGTCGGCTGCTCATAGTGAGTGTGCAGACTTTGATGAGATTTGAGGGTGCATGTATGTATGCAGGGTTTGTGGGAAACCCTAACCTAATGAATGTAGCAATCAGCTGTCCGCTCCAGTATCACTAGTATCACATGTAGTGGTGTTTACATGGGGCGGTTGATCATAGTGAGTGTGCAGACTTCGATGAGATTCGAGGGTGAATGTAATGTATGCATGGTTTGTGGGAAACCCTAACCTAATGAAAGTAGCAATCAGTTGTCAGCTCCCGTATCACTAGTATCGCACGTAGTGGTGTTTACATGGGGCGGTCAATCATAGTGAGTGTGCAGACTTCAATAAGATTTGAGGGTGAATGTAATGTATGCATGGTTTTTGGGAAACCCTAACCTAATGAAGGTAGCAATCAGTTGTCAGCTCCAGTATCACTAGTAGCAGATGTAGTGGTGCTTGCATGGGGGGTTGTTTAAAGTGAGTGTGCAGACTTTGATTAGATTTGAGGGTGAATGTAATGTATGCATGGTTTGTGGGGAAACCTTGACCCTGAAGGTAGCAATCAGTTCTCCAGCTCCAGTATCACTAGCATTGCATGTAGTAGACTCAGCTGTAAGTACTGGGGTTTGCTGGATGCAACCCTGCATTTTTCCAAATCTGAGAACTAAGGGGGCTTCTGAGTCTGCCTGAGAAAGATTGCTGTGCAACAGTTCCTCGGGTAGGAAGTGGAGAATGCAGTAGTAAGCTGAATGTGCAGCAAGGAAATACTCAATATTATGCTTGTGACAGTTTCATTGTTCTTTTCTTCTTCTCATCCTCGTCCTCCACCTCCTTCAGACTGAAATTAATGTTCTTATTGACCTGGAGAGTGTGACCTAATATTGGACTGCTGATGGTACTTTGATTCTGTCATGATGGGACAACAGGGCAGATGGCACTCTTTACAAAGAAGGTTACAGCAAGCTCCGGTCTTGGGTTCATTCATCCTTGGATCTTTACAAGGTGTGTCATTCAAAAGTTTTGGAGAGAATTCAATGGTGGAGCCTTTTTCTAGATTTTGGTTTTTTCACTGTCAGATTGCACAGAAAATGCAGGCTTGACTGGAGAATTGCACAGATTACATGAAGTTGAGTCATCATGTTATGAAGCCCTTTGCTCCATAGGACTACATTCTGCTCAGCACTACACAGGGTTTTTTTGCTGCAATTGCAGCACCTCAGTAACCTGTCCCACATAGGAACTGTATAAGGGCACCCATTTAGGACATTTTTTTGCTGTATGTGAACCACCTCAGTCTGAATTCAGAAGCCTAATTAACACTACTTCAAGCATCCAAGCCATTACAAACAGCAGTGCAAAGGTATTTTGACTGGCCATCATGATCAAAATGAGTTTCTTACACTGGTGGCATGCTTTACCTTTATGCTCATTGTGCACAGAATGAGCTGTTACGCATCTTGTATCCTGTGTTTGTTCACTGCTTCATGGATTTGGTGGCCAAGGACTTCCCTCAAGAAGGTAGAGAATCAACATTCCTTATATTGTTTGAGCTGGCATTTTATAATCAATGGTTTCATTGTAATTGAATGAGGAATTGGTAAAGTGAAGGTGTTCTGGTTGGGTTCCATACAAGGCTTCTATGCACCTTTGACATTTTGGATTTTGGTACACTGACAGCACGCCTATTCTTCCAAACCTTTAGAGAGGACCATGATACTTTGCATCTACGGGACCTTCATAAGCTGGAAGGTGTCCTTTCTCCTCAACATTTGCAGGTACTATTAGCTTTATAATCCCAGTTTCAAATGATGCTGGTTCAAATTTGCCTTCACATTTTGAGAGCTTTGTGTACTGTTTTGCATTTTTGCAGTTGTAATCATGTCTAGTTCATTGGTGTGTTTTGATGCAGGAGTCAGAGCTAGCAGTTGCTTTCAGAGAGAACAAGATAAATATCAGAATGTGTCAGGTTTGGAAAAGAATATCCCATTCCCAAAGCCCCATAGTTTTGCACTGTCATTGTGCTGTGGAGAGTTCTTCTTCTAAGAAGATTTAAATTGCCTCATTGTGTTTGGCTCGTTGCCTCTAGGTTACTTTGTTGGTGGGATGAAAAATTTCTGAAGGTGCCTTTTTGAGTTATTTGTTCATTGCTTTTGGATACAGTGTCCTTTTTCAGACATGGCAAAGGGGATCCACAACATTGTTAAATTCTAGATGCACATTGACTTTGTCTTGTCTGGGCTGACATTGGATGTGTTTGGTATGCAGTATTCCTTTGAGCTGCTTTTGCAGTATCTGCATGGCACTGACTCCATGCTCATGCTTGGGATTGTCAATGAGCACATAAACATCCAAGGTGATCTCCACTAACCTCTGTGCACTACACCTGCACACTTCCAGGTGTATGCTGGTCACCTACTGGCTTTAACATGCAAATAGTTTAGGGTTTGATAAAGTTGAAAGATGGATCTCATAACAGAACAGTAGAACTTGCAACTTTGTCATATTGTTTTGTCGACTGGCCATTGACTATGAGTCTTCCATCTGTTTTTCTGTGTTCCCTAGTTTGGTTCTTTCTGTGGCCTCCTGAGGAAATGTTAACCTTGCTGTTTCTTCTTCATCATGAGAATGGAGATTTCTCTATTCTTATGAAAGATAGTCATCCAGCTGAAAGTATGGTGCAACAACTGTGGGGGTTGAGCAGTCTTTCCTGGACAACCATCACCCCTACCTGAGGAGGAGGAGGCAATCACACTGACAGGAAAACCACAAGAAGTACTTGATTCCATGAACCAGAAAGAACTTCGCTGGGGGGTAAGGCTTCTTATTTAGTTTGGGTGTGTTGTTATTTATTTGGATCACAGGTTAGTTGTGGACTTTCATTAACCTCGGTCTCCAAAGTTAGGTTGTTCTCAGTAATGATGTGCAACATCTTTCATGCATCTGATTCCAAGTCATCCAAAACTTAATTGTTCCCATATTCACCTATCCAGAGTAACCTGAGCTACATCAAGAAATTCATTTTCATTCAAAGGCAGAATATCTAGTACAATGGATCACTTCAATCCTTTTTTGTACTTGAGGTCTATAGTTAGTAAGAGGTTCTCAATGAGCAGATCTTTGCCAGTTTGCTATGTTATTATCTGCCTTTTGTTTTGTATGAGATGGACAAGTAGGTGTCTAGATCAGATTTAGAGATTTGAGCACTTGTGTGACAGACTCTGGAGGATTCGTTGGAAGATAAGCTGGAGAAAGAGTTAGCAGCAGAAGCTGAGAAGGCTGAGGCTGAAGGCAAGGAGACTGAAGCAGATGATATGAAGGTGTGTAGTATTGGCATGAAAACTTTGTGTTGCTTCTGAACCTGTTGGTTGAGTTTGTAGGGTGTAACACCTAATCTTACAGATCTTTGTTACCATTTTCTCCTCCCAGATTTGTTCACAACAGTGTGGACAGGGAACTTCTTGCGTCACAGTTGGCAGTATATGGTGATTTGAAGGGGCTTCTATTCTCATAGAAGAGAGGTAGAAGCCCCTTCAAATCACCATATACTTGAGGATAGGAAGGTCTGAAGTGAGGGATGATGAGGTTGCAGAAGCGCACAGCTGATGGAGGGAAGGCAGGAGCCAGCAGTAAAAAGTCTAAGAAAGACAAGACTGGAACCAGTGCCACTGGCAAGGGTGCTAAATCAGACAGTGCTGCAGCTATTAATGCTCCACGTGTGAAACCTGATCTTCCCATGCCCTCATTGTATGCCCACTCTACCCATTTTTGCAAGTTCAGGACATGAAGCTAATGGAATGGATGTAACCCATGTAAAGATCTTCTTTGCTTTACTGATCAAACACACTACAGATGACATTTTAAGGTTGATTTGGCAGATTTTCACATTTATCACATAAAAGCCTTCTGACTTCCAGACTCTGGATGATATTTCAACATTGTCTTCTGCACCTGATATCAGAACAAATTGTTAGATTGGGGTCCTAGGCAAAATTCTTCGAATCTGCAAATTAGTGTGGAATAATAGCTCATAGTCCATATGTTGGAGATAGAGCAACATACATGGATAAAGATTCTGCCATCAGTTTAATATTAAGATTAGAAGATAATACAAGATAATGGACTTAACATAGGAAATTCTGTCAATGCTGGGTCTGTCACTGTACAGCACTTTTGGAACCCTTTTCCTAGCCAGCAGATTCGAAGCCACTTGAACTAGATTGGAGTTAAGGATTCAGAAGGGAGAGTTAATTGGAGCCATTCTGTGTTCTCAGTCACTGGAACATAATTTCTAAACTTGTCACTAACATTTTGAAACTGCACTTAATTGGTGCTCTGTCACCTACAGGGCTGAAGAAACTGAGCGGCAGGTTTTGGAGGATCTTCGGAATCGAGCTCGTCTTGGGAGCAATGCACTGCCATCAGTTAGCTTCTATAGTTTTGTCAACACTCACAATAGGTTAGATTCACTGCTGTACTGCATAGCCCTTTTTTTTTCCATGCTCAGCTATTTTTGTTTCTCTCATGTGAGAAGATTTGAAACAAACAGCTGCCCCATCTGCACCATTTTGGATCTTTCATACATGTCTCTGTAACAGTATGAGACAATTTTGGTGGGGACATTCACAAGCTGTACTGTTGAAATGCCTGCTGACAGCAAGCAGTGATGGGGGGAATGGGTGTTTGCAGTCTGAATTGTGCATCAATATCTGCAGATGGTGCATTGGTTGCCGGAGGTTTTTCTGACTCATCTCTCAAGGTTTGATTTCCCTGCAAGTTTTGCATTCCTGAGACACGTGAGGAGGGTCACATGTTTGATTGGGGGTTGGCCAGTTATGGAAGGTGATCGAGGAGTTTTTGGCTTTTGTGCCAGTGCCCATTAGCTCACCTGCCACTTGTGTCAAAGACTCTAGTCAATTGGAACACCTTGGGTCTTCAGTGATAAGTGAACCTGATTGAATGCTGAATTGAAAGCCCAAGTCTGTGTCTTATTTTTGTGCACATGGAATGCATTAGGTCTGGGATATGGCCAAAATTGGTGCACAGATCACATCTGGAGATCAAGGTGACCATCTATCCTTTTCATTGTTTTGCATTCTTATTCAATCTCCTAAGCTATCCCAGCTATGTTGTCTACTTTCCATCAGTGTGCTTAGACAACTAGTCTATACAGCCTATATTATATTTCTATACAGCCTTTGACACAGTCAGGACTCAAAAAAAGGTGATAGCTGAAGCCTGTATTACCATGGATGTATTGAGTCACAGGCACAGCCAATGGACTGGTGAGCAATGGTGTCACAGAGCCAAAGGGGGTTGCACTCGAGAATTCAAAGTCATCTTATACACTCCTGCAAGGTCATGCAGGGCCTGTGTATGCAGCAAATTTCAGTCCTGACAATGATTATTTGCTTTCATGCTCGGGGGACTGCACAGGTTAGTAGGATGTCTGTGCTTCTATGGTTGTCCCTCATGCTTCTCTGCACCTAACAGTGAGATTTTACAGCATTTTCATTACTTGCCAGGATACGACCTGAGTGAACCTGCCCATGTAAAGAGAAGTTGGCTTGTTGTGGGGTTGCAGTGAGGCTGTGGAGCCTGAGGCTTAATGCCAACTTGGTGTGTTACAAAGGTCACAACTACCCTGTCTGGGATGTCCAGGTAATCTTACAACTCTGTAGAGCTCTGTCTTTGTTGTGGTTTGAAGAGAGTAACCTGTGATGCTACTCTTCTAGCCCTAAGCAACTTCTGGATTTTTTTGGTATTGGGTAACACCCGGCTTCTCATCTGTCAATTTTCTACTAGCTTGTTTAGTTAGCATGGATGATTTCTTTGGTGTAGCTACAGTTCTGTGAAGTTTGTTAATGGTGTAGGCCATAGGAGAATAGCAAATCCTGGAAAACAGAAGGCCAAAAGAACTTTGCCATATTTGTAATGAGGAAACTGCCACTCCCTCTACCATCAAAATTATGACTGCCATCCTTCAAGCCAGATGGAAAGTTTCATGGCCAATCTGTGATATTGACATACTAAAAATAATGTGGAAACCATGCTTGTTTCATATTGTCCTCATATAGAAAGTGGTGGGTGCAGTATAGTCCAGTGGGGCACTATTTTGCAAGTGCATCACATGATCGGACTGCACGTGTCTGGTGCATGGAACGATTGCATCCTCTCCGGATCCTTGCTGGTCATCTCTCTGATGTCGATGTACATTTTCACTGCCCTGCATTTTGCATCATGTGTCATGGAAAACATTAGCTTGAGTGCACCTTTACATGAAAAGTTACACCCTTAAGATTCAATGTAAGGAATGATTGTGTGGAACATCATGGAAGGAAGTATGACATGTTTGTAGACACATATTTAGGTCAGATCTTCAAGACTGACATTCAAGGTGGTATGGTGGATGTTCCAGTGTGTCCAATGGCATGTTAACTGCAACTACATAGCAACAGGCAGTAGCGACAAGACTGTACGGTTGTGGGATGTGCAAACAGGAGAATGCATGCGCATCTTTACAGGCCATCGTGGCATGGTGCTGTCATTGGCCATGTCTAGTGATGGACGTTACATGGCCTCAGGAGATGAAGATGGTGCAATCCTGATGTGGGATTTAGGATCAGGTCGCTGTGTCACACCCCTGCTAGGCCATACAGGCTGCGTTTGGACTCTTGCCTTCAGGTATTCAATTGTCCTAGAAGGAGAATGTCAGGAGAACAGCAGGGTGACGAGTAGAGCTATTGTGTTTTCTTTAGATTCTGTGATGCATTCATCTTTCTCTACAGCTAGGTTTCATGAAATGAGTTGTATGGAAATTGTGCAGTGGAGAAGGCTCGTTGCTGGCATCTGGTTCTGCAGATAATACAGTTCGCTTATGGGATGTCAATGCCAGTGGTAAAACTTCCCGCACTGAAGAAAAGTAAGCTCCATTTGAACTATGCACACAGTCCACCACTCCATGTGGTGGCATTCCCATATTCATCCATGTGTGTCATTGGTCCCGGGCTGAGGGTCTTTGGCCATAAGGCCTGCCACGAAGGAATCTATGAATACCATGTCTCATTATCATAGGTTGAACGGTGTTCTGGCTCCAATTTTGCATTTGTGTTTCCCAAAATTCAAGCCTGTGCAACAAGGTAAGTCATGATTCTGAAGGACATGGCATTATGCAGAAGCAGTGGGAAGAGGCGCTTACGGCTGTTGAAAACCCTACCTACCAAGTCTACTCCTGTCTATGCACTCAAGGTATGTACACTAAGTACTTTGCACAAGTTCTACTACGTATCTGTCTTATAAGATACATCATGTTCCTATGACTGTCATAGGCTGATTGCAACACTATCGCTCTTTTCATGTGATATCTTGTCCTATCATCTGTTTTCTGCAAAAAGTATGACCATGGTTTAGCTTGCAAAGTTCTCTGAATGGATGTCACATTGGTAAACTGGATGCAGTTTTCAAGGAGGAATCTTTTGTTTGCTGCAGGGGCTTTCAGCCCCTTGAAGACCTCTGTAACGACTGGTTGAGTCCAAGTCCATTGGATCCTTTGAGAATCCTGTGCAGATACCTCTGGTCTCCATGCCACAGAGGACTATTCTTTGTACATTAGCTCTGTAGCCTGACATGGTAGGAAGCACTAGAAAAATTGGAGTTCATGCACAGATGATATTCAACAATTCATATTCCCCTTGTGGGGGGGTTTCACACAGGGTTCTGGTCATGCTTTAAAGATACATATAATCCACCAACTCAGGTGTGTCACCTTTCAATGATGCCTACCTCACATCTGGTGGTGTCAACTCTTTACCACAGATCAAAAGAACAAAGGGTTTTCTGTGGACTTCACATTGTGCTAAAACGGTCATGACAATTCGATCAAAGGGCTGCGACCCTACCTATCACACTTAGATGGCCAGACTTCCAACCAGATTCTGAGGGATCAAGTCTTGTAAAATGCTGTGATAGCCATAGTTTTGTGTAGATCAGATTCAAAGTGGATGCTAAGACTGTCATGTCTCATCCCATTAGTGTTTTGAGGTTTGTGGTTCACATAGAAAAATATGCATCACATTTTGCTTTTTGGGTTTTCCACAACTAACTTCGTGACAATAGTTCAACAATGCTAAGGCATGCTATCCTTTGAACCCTAGTTGTTTCTAAGGCAAGGATCACAACTACATGTGCAATGTCAAAATTTTGATGGATTTCATGATTATCAAATTTGCATATAATTGTCCTAACATACCACACTTATATGAGTGTGATTAGTGATGATAAGTTATATAGGTTTCTCTTAAAATCCTAATCAACAATCATGGAATTTTTGGGGTTGTAATTCTACTTTGCACTAAAACAAATGTTAAGAAATTGTAATTTCCTCAAAAATTCTTATTTCGATAATGCCCTCCCTCTCGGGCTTTACCCTAGGCTGAAATGAGTAAGCATAATATTCCTCCTCTTTTTTAGCATGGGTATTCAGAGACATAAGGTGCCCTCCAAAATACACTCAATTTTTTTTTCCAATTTGCATTAAGCATATTTGCTTAAAATTTAACTCACTTTGCCAGATGCCATACACAATTGTACACATACTTTGATTAGACAAGTGTGACATTACAACATCATTAGTCACATTTAAATAAACTCACTTTTGCTAGGTGAAAATACACCCAATCCTTGACCTACTTTTATTAGACAAGGGTGAGTGACATTACAACATTATGTGCCTTCTTCCTATTGCACTATGATATATACCTAGTGGGAGTACCTATGTTGGCGTGTTTTTGAAAGTTTTTGAAAAAGACCCACTTTACACCCAATGTCATTCTCAACATGACACTTGGTTCATTTTGTCCATTCATGCAAAATGTCTTCTGGAATGTCATCTCTTTTCTAGGTGGTCTATAAAAAGCACCCTCGTAAAAGTTTTTTTTTTAATGTATTACAAAAATGGTAGGAGAAAAAGGTGATGGATAAAGGGAAAAAGGTGATGGATAAGGGATGAAAACCATCAAAAGCTTCCCAAAGATAGAACATCATCCACTTAATGGACCCTTAATGCCCATGTCCTTGGTCAAAACTAATGACTCTTAGCCAATGGTGTAGGGGTAGAAGCCCAAGGGGGTGGGCTTTCCAATACCCAAATAAGGGCCCTAATGAGGTGGAGCCCTTATTCTTGGAGCCATGCATGAGCCCAAATTTAGTAAGGCCTGCATTTGGTAAAGCCCTAAGGTGTGGGCTTTACCAAAATAAGTGGTCTTGCAAGGAGGGAGCCCTTATTCTTGGAGCCAAGCACAGCCGAAGAGGGTAAAGCCCAAGAGGGTGGGCTTTTTATGGAGAACAATGATTTAAATTTTTTTAAAAAAAAACAATTCCCTGTGATACCTATTGGATACCCACCAGGTATCACGGGCTTTTGAAAAACAAAAAGCCCACCTCCTCCGTAGGCATTATGGTTTTACAAAAGCCCACCAACCTATTATGCTATTATGCAAGGCTACCTACAACTACACGGAGACATTCTTTGTGTGAAGCAAAGACTAGAATGAGGAGGGATAGGTGTTTTTTTTTTCTATATTTTTCTATTGAAATTGTGTCTCTTACTCTTATTCATGCCACTTGCCGAATTTATTTCTCTTTATTATTTCGCTTGCCTTGTCATGAAGAGACTTGAGAACATTATTTGAAGGAAGGATAGGGATATGGTAGTATCTTGTGAATAATTTAGGGTTTAGTTATGGGGACCATCAAAGTTCAAATTTTGTTTTGTTTTGTGATGGGCATCTTTGAATGACCTCTCACAATTTTTTTTTCTTATTAAGTTTTGGATAGTCCAAAATTAAATACGTTGAAATCTCTTTCCTTTGGGTTGCTTATATGGGTTACAAAAGTAGAAATGAGGGCAAATGATACAAGGGATGAAGTGACAATCTATGGAGAACATGTTGGGAAGCTCATTGGGAACAAACATATTGTGAACAAAAAAAAATCCCAACATCCCCACCCTCCCTCAAAAGAAAACAAACATGGCCCCTTGTGTGCATGTTGCCAAAAATGTTCATTACATTAAAATCAAAGCGTTTCAAGGATTAGTGTCGTTTTAAGTTTATATTTTTTTTCATAGAACAAAAAAATGTACAAACTTAATTATGAAATATAAATCTCATTTTTATGATAATTTGTTGATGAATTTTTAATAGAAATAATCTGAATAATTATCTTTTGATTAATGTTTTGAACTTGTTTACAATTATGCACTCTCATCCAATTAAGTTCTAAGTAGTTGTACTTAGTAAGAGTATATAAATCACCAATAGTCACCCAAATTTTGTGATGTAGTGAAACTAGGAATCACCCACAAGAAGATTTAGCCAAATTTGGCTATAGAGTAGACATGAATATTTTTAATAAAAAAATTAATAATTCTTTCATATCATGGCTACCTGCTGGAACCTGTTGTAAAAAATTTGGCACCTAGGTTTAGCCTGGATTTGCCACTTTTTGGTCTTGGGGCTCTCATCTAAACTTTAAGGGTCATTGAATCTCATTGGCTCATCCAATAGGATTGCTCTATTTCATTGGACCCTGCACCTTGGACCCTCATCTAAAGTGGCCCTTAGATTGCTTTGGACCTTTGAAACCCCGATTGTTGAGATGCGATCAACTATTGCCATTTTTCCGGGCACCTAAAAACCTTAGGATTGAGCACACGGTTTGAACCTTATGGCGATTCATTCCCCTTAATGACGAATTGCCATATTGGGATAACCACTTTGCAAGAGCCCCGGCCGGGGTGAGTGAACCGGCACCCATGTTGGTACCTTCACCTTTGTGAGTGAGGCCGGCCTTTTAGTGGCCATATGGAAAGCCCAAAAAATGTTAGATTTGAAGTCGGATACCCTCCTTTATTCTAAACAAGGGATATAGAATAAATATTTAGAAATAATTTAAATGGATTTTGGGGTTTTTAGTCTTTTACCATGGTAGCAATGGTGGGTGCTATTATTGCTCACCCAAACTCCCCTCACGAGAGATTAAAAAAAACCCCCTTTTTCCAAACTTTGCAGGTGTAAGTGGGTTTGAATGATGTTGGTGCAAAGTTTCCGTGTCACCTGGGCCCCGGAACTTGGGCCCACTTGACATATGAACCCCCCCTCGTGTATCTTGCACCCTAATTTGGGGAGAAAATTTCAACATTTTCAACATGCTCACATCTTTTTTAATGTTCCAAGTGAAGTTGGCTCACATTAGAAGGTTTTGGGAAGCAAGATACCCAAGGAGGGGGGGGGACTAGTTATTTGGTTTTGGGGGACTATTGTGTGCCCTATTTTGGGTGTTTTCTAATTCCTTTCCAACCTAATTTTTTTGAAGAATCAGATGATACCAAGAGGAGGGACTACTTATTTGGTTTGGGGGGGCTATTTTGTGCCATATTTTGCGTGTTTTCTAATTCCTTTCCGACGTAAAATTTTGCAAGATTCAGATCATGGTGAAGAACATGGGATCCATTCTAAAGCAAATTTGAAAGATACATGCACTTGGGTATTTACTTTTACCCCCTCCCCTAAGAGTTGCCTTAGTGAACTAGACCTTTCATTTGCATCTCAATTGAAATTTGCATTTGGCCTATG
>Ga0209611_10004754_pt1 | contig 23093 bp, 24 predicted proteins | sample S1TSphgellanicum_3_FD_187693 | JGI IMG/M metagenome (GOLD analysis project Ga0209611, IMG submission 187693) | Host-associated microbial communities from peat moss isolated from Minnesota, USA - S1T2_Fc - Sphagnum magellanicum MG (SPAdes) (version 2) | ecosystem: Host-associated > Plants > Peat... | reverse complement strand
ATGTAGAACATTTATGTGTGCACAATGGAATGTATGTGTTTCTTCCACTTTGTTTTCTCATACTTGTTTTGCAGAAAAGCTGATCTTGACATGTTGAGTTTGTGCAGTGTTGCTTCATTACAGTTATTGGTCATGGGGTTGAAACTTTTTCAATACTATTGTGAGAACAACAAAAAGGTGAGAAAATACTTATTTCACATGCAGTTGGTGAACTTCATCTCTCTTTTTGTTTTTTTCTTTGATTGCAGTGTGCAAATTTCCTTTGAGAAAAAATTACTACTAGAAATATAAGTCTTAGCAAGCTTGTGAGAATTTGGGGTTTATAATAAAGGTGCAAATGGAAAGGGGTTTACTATGGCCTCCTCTAATGGGTGGATGTAATCATATGCTTCCTCAATGACAAGATTTGATTTAGTATCATTTCCCCTTCAAGATCAACCACATTGCATTTATTTTTGTGTGTCCTAGGGGCAATTATGGCATTGTCAGAATTCAACTTCTTGTTCAAGGGTGGTTTCTTTTGTTTTTTTCCATGTTTTTCCTCTAGCACCACATGTTGAGAGAAACCTAGTTCAATTTGTTTAGGAAGCCCCTACTCACTTTGTGGAGTTTTGTTTTTGGGACAATCAAGATACCACCCACAGTTGTCCAAATGCTCAGAACTCCAATCAGCTACCATGAGGTTGGAATACATAGTTGATGAAAACTCAAGATCAACACTTTCCATGTTGTAGAGTCTGGGAATGCTTATAAGTACCCTAACATGCAACAACACAAATTTGAAATACCTATTGCACAACACCATGGAAAGGAAAGTAATAAAAAATTAGTTTTCATGCACAATGAATTGAAAAAAGAAAAAAAAATTGAAAAAAAAATCTAATTTATACTAAACCTCAATATGGAAATACATTGCATTAAAATATAAACATGCACGTTCAAGGTATGTTTACATGTATACAACTTGTTTGATTACTTGCAAGGACCCAAATTGTTTAGACCATTCATGATTTTTTTGAATCCCAACCACTTTGATGAGGCCATTGAATTTTTTGTAGAAACAATTTTCCAACACCTCTAATCACCAATGTTCAACGTAGTCATCAATTGCTAGCATTGGGGGGCAAATCTCAATTTCAAGGTTAGTCTTTAGTGAAAGCAAATCCTTTCTTGCAACAACCACATGTGTTATTTCAACAAGAAACAAATATGTGAAAATTTAAAGCAATCAACATTAATTTTAAGACAAAAGTAATTATTATAATCACAACTTCAAAACCATGATTTACCTAAGCCCAAAATGAAGTTGTGCAATCAAATGTGTGAAGTTAATTTTTGACATGTCTCTTGGTAAGGAATTTTAATTTGGCTTAACAATGGATGTGACTAAAAGCTATAGCTTTTCAAGTGTCATTTCTACTTTTTCATCTCCTTTCGAATCATAATGACATCATATCTCTTTCAAAAACTTGGGACCTAACATTCGATCCACTAAAGACACCATTTTCCCAAAAAATTGTGTCATATGATTTCCTCTTGTCATCAATTGCTTTAGTCATGAGTTTTTCCAACTCCTTTTTAGAATGTTTTGAGGCTTTTAAAACATTCTCATAGTATCAATGCACATCCAAATTTGCTATATTTGCTATCTCTTGTTATAACAAAAGAACATTAACAAGCCATGACAAAAGAAAAATTACTTCCACACCACAAACAAATATCCATCGTGTTTGAAATTCAATGACAAAAGAATTAGGACTTAACTATACATATAGTAAATTATTGCCTCCCTTGTTAGGGAATACCAAATGTCTTTTTATTTTGTGCTTGCCTTTTTGTATTATGAGTTGGAAATAACTTCCTTGAATTGTTCAAATGGAATTTGTCCAATGCTCTAGATTTAGTATAACATGTGGATGAGGTTGCCTTTCACATGATCATATTTAGTGGATCTATGAAAGGATTCCACAACAAACATAATTAATACATGAATTTTTTTGATAGATTAGAAGAAACAACCCAACATGTTGCACAAAAAAAGGTCATCAAACTCACTTGTTTAGATAAGTCATTGTCACAAGCAATTGTATAACATTATGATCTATTCCCTCCAATAGAATGCATTTTAGTGATATGTGTTAGTCTTCATTTCAATGCACTCTATCAATGTAAAGATACTAGGCTTTTAACTTATATGGTTCTTGTCCCACACATAAAACATTTTGTTGGACAACAAATCAAATCCATATTTGCATTTATAAAATTTTCAAACTTTGCATTACAATATTTATAGTATCGATCCCAACCTTTTTCAATTTCCTTGGTAATTTGCATTTCTTCCCCCAAGTTATCTATTGCATACATGTAAAACACCCTATCACCATGATTGAAAGCTACCATGGTTTTCTAGCAATTTAAAAGGAAAATAATAATTTTGGAAATAAAGGGATTGTTACCTAGTTTCTTTTTAATAAGTTTCCAATCATGATTTTGAATTATTATTAAAAAATCCAAACCTAGGTATTGGTAGGGAGCAAAACTCCATCACTCACCTATGTCCAAAACAAGAAAAAAAAGGGGAAAAACTAAAGTTCTTTGTTGTATGGTGAAGTACATGATGATGGCAAGGAGTTTTGTTCCTGCATCCACTTTTTCTAAAAACAACCACACAAAATAAAACAAAAGGGGAAGTTTGTTCTAGGAAAACCAAACAAGGTGATGGTAGAGAATGAAGCTCCTTAACCCACCTACACCCACAACAAAAAAACGGAACCAAAGCTCTCCCATTGCTACATTGTGAGGAACATGACAATGACAAGGATTTTTGCTCCCATGCCCACCTACTTTGGAGACAACCACATAAAACAAAGAAAAAAAAAGGGAGTTGGAGCTTCCCCCATTGTTGCAAGACAACCATGCAAGATAATGGTGGGGAATGAAATTTACCTATTTGCGCCTTTAAAAAAAAGAAAAAAGGAATTGAAGCTCCTCCATTGTTACATGGTGAGGAGCAAGGTGATGATAGGGAGCTTTGCTCTCGTGTGCCATTTGTTCTAAAAATGAGAATGTTGAAAAAATGAAATAAAATTGGGGGGGGGGGGGGGGGGGGAGGAGGTTGAATCTCCCCCTATTGATGCACAATGACCACAACAATGGTAGGGAGTTTTGTTCTTTTGCTTGCTTATGCCAAGTTGAAAGGAAAACAAATGGGGGGGGGAACTATAGTTCTCCCCATTACTTGTCGACTAAAAGCATGGCAATGGTAGGGAGCTTTATCCCACCCTTGCCTATTTTGATAACCAAAGAAAAATAAAAGAGGGAGGAGTTTTAACTTCCCCATGTTTGCAAAGGACCATGGTAATGATGGTGCCGCTTGTTTACGTCAAAAACCAAAAAAAAAACAAGAAAAGATAAATTCCCCTCATTACTGTAAGACCAAGAGCACGACATTGGCAAGGAGCTTTGCCTCACACCTACTTGCTTCAAAAAGAAAAAATAAATCCATTTACATGAGGACATGGCCATTTTGTAGCCGCAACACATGCTAACAAGAAAAAAAGACTTGGAAGCTTGTTGTTTGGGCAAATTGTTGCCAATACAAGTTAGTTTATGTCAAATTTCATTGAAACATGAACACCAAATAATAAGGAGAAAAATGACAAGGTAGTTCAAGTTAACTTCCAAAAAATCTTAATTCACCTTGAACTATCACAAGTGATGGTTTTGTTTTCCAACTACTTTTCGAACAAGGAATGCCTAAAAAGAAACCTAGCCCACCTTATTAAGGATTCTAATCCTACATTATTAACTAGTATATTAATTATGTTATTTATAAAAAGATTGAAAATTTAAAGAAATGACATTAGTGAAATCCATAAAGTCATCTTGTCTTCACCTTATTTTTGGGCTTCCTTTCACCCCGCAATCCCTCTTTTAGTGGTATTTGTAAAGTACGAAAATTTTATTAAATCTCAGTACAAAATGCTAAATTTCAACATTTAATGCACAAGGTTTGAGAGGAATTATAGTAGTTGTATAAGAATAGTGAAAATTTATGTAGTAGCAGTGGAGCCACTCAGGAAAAAAAAAAGATAAGGTGAAACTCAAGAACCATCAAAATTGATGGTTTTTTGAATTTCATCCCTCTTTGAATGCTAATGTGTTTTTTTGTAGGTTTTTTTGAATCTCATCATGTGTATGACCAAACTTAGGGTACTAGTGATGTCTTTTCTTGATTTTATGAATATTTCTATTATTCTAAAATAATTTTATATCAAGATTTTTTCGAAATGATGAATTTTTTTGAAATACACCATTTGTTGACTTGTTTAGTCCTTAAGTTTGTTATTGAAAAAAACTTGGACTTTTTTCATCCACTTAATATGTTAAAACCAAAGAAATGAAACCAAGCTTTTATTTAAAATTGTTGTTGGCAACAATTTAGAACTCTTTGCATTGAAGTTTCCCACAAGAAAAAAAAAGCACCCAACAAAGTTGTACACCTTGTTGAAAAAAGGAAAAACCATGTCGACCTAAAACAAAAACCATCTTGGGCTACTACATTCCCTAAGACCAAACACCTTACACCTTGACCAAGTTTTTCAAATGCAACAAGAAAAAAACTGTTGTTGGCACCAATTTTCAAAATGAAAGTGGACAAGGAGGAGGAAAAGAAAATGGAAAAGGAGTGGTTGGGCTATTATTTTAACACATAAAAATTCAAAGCTTATCCCTTTACTAAACTTCATAAATTCAAATTTTGGAACCCAAGCTCAAGCTCATGTTTTTCGCAAAATCATGTATCGTTTAAAGAATATTTTAAGATTGTCATTAACAATGGATTTTCAATGCAAAATAGGAGAGGTATGGGTTATGGACATTAACATCTTTATTATCGTCACCATGTGTAAAAGTTGAGTTGTTTCTTTCATCTTCATTGCGTTCATCCTTTGCATCATTTTGTGTAGTCATCTTATCCTTAACCATGTTTCCAAGAACAATGTTTTGAACCTCCATGCTTCCAAGAACAAAATCTTAAACCTCCATTTTCTCTAGTATTCTATCCAATGTCAAATCCTTTAAGCTATTTTTCACAATAAAAGTTTTATTTGTTGATAACTTCAAGAACTTGTCTTCCAGTGCTATAAAAGTGTTTGATCTACTTTGCTTTGTGTGTGTCTAATTGTGCCTTTGTCTCCTCCTCCCCCTTGGAGTAGTTTGGTTGTTTGTGGCTATGGGTATACATTTAGAAATGTTCTTTCAAGTTTCGCACAAGTTTTCAAAATGGATAGTTACGAATGTTGTGTTTTATTCAAAATTTTCAATTAATATCTCCTTATGATGTAATTGCTTCCAAGTTATTAGAATGTATTTACTAACTTCTATGATTTTATAATAGTGATATCTTCGTTCAATCACCAAAATGATCTATTATCATATATGCAAGTAATCCATTATATTACACAACAAATATTATTTCATTCACATACCATCATAGTATTCATTATATCATTGCATAAATGTAGTATATTTGTCAAATGAAGTCAAATATAAAATTACAAATTTCCTTTACCCATTCACTACCAAATATTGAAGGCATTTTCATAATTTTTTATTTTAAATTACTTAGGTAGAAAGAGTAAAACTCAAAGGTAACATGATTACATTTTTTATATCATTGTTAAACATGGCACAAGGTTTGAGATCTTGCATTTGAAAAATGAATTGTGCCAAGCTCAAACGCAAGTTCGACATGATGACTTGACGATCCAGGCATTAGAATCGGTCAAATCCAACTTCATGGGAATGCAAAGTTGGTTGGACAAGTCCCTTGTTGAAAATGAGGAGTACCAAGCTTAACTCCTAACCCTCCAAGATTGGTTCACAATCATTCAAGTTGATTTAGATCGTCTGCAAGTCGAAACAACGGAGTTGGAGGTGGAGTACTAGAAAGTGGAGGCTAATTGGAAATCTTTATAGCTCATGCTGCAATGGATGACTTGAGCTCAGAGTTGTAATAGGGCAGGCCAAGTGTCTTGAGAATGAAAATGCGAACTTAGACGCAAAATTGCACTCCCAAGTAGACGACTTGAGAAAGTCTACCGAAACCATTGAGTGTTTTCAACTAAGTGTCCAAAAGTTGTCCTACCATGTTCCCATCACTTAGGAATAGTTGGAGGACTTGTAGACGTAATTTAAGTTCCTCACTTGGAAAGTTGAAGAGGCAGATTATTCCTTCCACTAAATTGTCAAGTTAAAGGGGATTATAACCAAAAATGCGTTCATGAAAGCAAAGCTCCTCATCTATCAACAAAAGGTCAAAAAGAACCAAGCTAAACAATGGGAGTTTTATAAGGCATAGATTATTGAAATTCTAAATGATGCCTTCGTTAACTACTGAAAAAACAAGGAACTATTGAAATTTCGATTAGCTACCTATGCCCAAATTTTCCCAAATTTTGTTGTATTTCCTTTTGTTGCCCCTTCTCTAGCTAGGATGATGTCTAGAACCATATTTGAGAAATTTAGTATGGGAGGAGTAGAAGAAGGAACTATAACCACAATGGAGGTGGATTCCATTGTTACTGAAGTGGCAACCGAAAACACTCAAATTGCTCCTGATACCATTGAGGCTATTATTGAAACTGAGCATCCTTCCACCCTATCCACCATCATAGAAATTGAAGAGGGCATCGAAAACCCTCAAATGGGGGATGGCACTGGAGTTGTTCTAATGGTAGAGTAAATAGTTTTTTGGTAAAAGTAGGAAAGTTTTATTTGATCCCAAAAATGAAATCCAAAATAGAAGGGAGGATAATGTTAAGGCTAGAAAGTTTTCTAGGCTAGTTTTGAAAAGTTGTAATTTTGTACCAAAAATCAGACTTTATCGATTTTTTATATAAATCAATTTGAAATTTCTACTGATTTTACATTTCAATTGATTTTAGGTTAGAACCGATTTTAAGTTATTACAAGTTTTAAGTTAAAATTGACTTTAGGTTATTATCGATTTAAAGATATTACCGATTTTAAATCCTTATTGATTTTGAAAAGTTTTTTTTATTAAAAGAACCAAAAAATCGATTATTTCCTCTAACTTTAGTTCCAAGTTCTAGATGTAGGATAAGGTTGGGTAACTTAGAATTTAAGAGGATTTTCTTTTTTTTAAAGATCCCACCGTTTTTTTACAGACTTGAACTCTTTTCTTGGGGAAGCTCAAGGGGTCTTTTGGTGAGTATTTGTTAATTCAATGGTAATGTATTTTGGCATTTTGGATTTTTTCACATGATGTGAATTATAATTTTGTTCAAGTTTTGGCTTTGCAAAGTGTGTTGAAGTTGTTTTCCCATTTGTTATTATGATTCCAAGGTTTAGAGATGCTGCATAATTGTTTATTGTTATTTACATGTTTTCCTTAAAAGGAAGTGGTCGGTTATTTGCCTAATCATTTTTCACTTGTTTTAAAGTGACTATTTGTCACAAAACACTGATAGATTTGAGGTGTTTCAAGTTTGTATTGATTTTCAATCAAGTACCAAAAAACAGCCAAAAATTCACTAGGTGAGCCTAACAAAAATCAGCAACAAGTGCCAATAGGCAAGCCTAAATTGGTATTCCTAGCATTAAACTACTCGGTGTGTATCAAATGTTATAATAACCTATGGAGTACTTAAGCTATTTTTTCTAGATATTATATACCATGAAATGCACACCCCCAACAAATGAAAAAAATCATTAGATTATCTATTACCTTGGTCAACTTCAATTTCTTCTCTTGAGGTTCAAAGAATACAATCAAGATGCAAAGGATAAATTTGAACTACATCCAACATGAACCCCTCTACTTTAATGTTATATGACGTTGGCAAAAGACAATTCCTACTCTAGTCATTTTGAAGCCTCATAAAAACTTAAATGAGGAAAAAAAAAATGTAACAAACCCCTCCTTACACAAAACTATAAGGATTTGTGTCATCCCAACAATGAGATATAAATTGTGTGGCATAGATGAATCAACCAAAATCTATGTATGATATACTTGGAAACATAATCTCAAAGCCAAACATGTGTGCAATGGGTTTCTAACAATGTTTAGTAGAACATCAATCTCTAAACAATTTGATAACTATCCACTACCAACTGTGTTCTTTTGGCAAACCTAATTGGGTTTAGCCCTTACACTTGTAGAACAATTCCAACTTATAAACAAACAAACAACTCCCATTAGTCAAGGCACCTTAATCTTCATTATGAATGTGCTATTCGTCAAAATAAACCAAACTAGTTTGATGCTCTCACTAAAAAAATAATATGCAAAATGATAACCAAGATCTAAAAAACACACAAAAGACTCCCAAATTCAACAAACCCTTGAACATAATTATATCAAGCAAAGACTATTAAAGATTGTCAACTTCTCATATGAACCCAAAAATATCAATTAAGGTGTTATTTACCAATTAAACTAAAATCTTGTCACAAAAGAATATCAGAATTTAAAATAATAATTGATTTTTTGATATTAATATCTTATTAAAAAAAGAGTAATAATAATCAATAATTAAATTAAAATATTTAATTATTGTAACATAATATAAAAATATGACAAGTTGTATTTGGTGAGGAGAGTGGACCATCCAGTGTTCAAACACGCCAAACCATAACCCTAATCACATGATGAAAGCCAGCTTATGGATGAAATATGTCCAACGGAGAGGAATGAATAATTGTTTGGTCCAACATCCACTAAATTTGATCAACAACAAGAATTGGCAGGCTGAGAAATCCCATCCACCAATCATGGATGAAAACATGACCTTCGCTGTTGGCTCCAAAACCTCTGTGAATTCATCACCTAAAAATTTAGGTTTTTTTTCTTTCATCATTTGTTCATTCCTTCTTTTTTCATCCAATGACCCAAGCAAAGGAGGATGGTTTTTTTTTTCCCTTCTTTTTTTAGGGTTTCAACTTTCTACTCTAGTTTTTCTTCACTTTGGTTTTTCATCCACTCAGCCAGAAGCAGAAACCAAATCCCCAAATTTTGTTTTTGGTTAACTAGTTTCCAGAAAACCTCCTGCTCCTATCTTCTTTTTCATCCAATGGCACCAATTGGTTTGAACTTCAGGGTTTAAGGGTTCAACCATAAAGTTCAACCCTAAACCCTAAAGTTCATCCAATTGAGATGAACCCAATGACACCAACATTTGTTACTGTACCTGCCCAAACCCCTAATCCTTTCTTCATTCAAAAGAAATCATTCATTTCTCCTTTTTCATCCAATATCTCAACCTCTTAAGTGCACAATGCACAAGTTTCTCTTCTTGGGATTTTCTTTTTTGCCTGACGTTTCTTTTCCTTTTTCTTTAAAGGGCCCATTCAAATTCCATGTCCTCAAAATTCGGTTTTCTCAGAATTGAACAAAATTAAACAAAATTTGATGGCCTTTTTGATCTTATACCTCAAAACTTTTTTTCATCCAACAGCTTCAATCTTTTCCATCCAGTACCCCGAGCCTTTTTCATCCAAAACCTCAAAGGTATTTAATTGATCCTACAATTTTTTTAAAAATTCCCTTTGTTTTGGGGGATCATTCAAATTCCATGTCCTCAAAATTCGACTCTTTCCCACCCTAAAATTCAGAATTGAACAAAAATTAGCCTTTTGACCCAACAACACCTCAAACTTTTTCCATCCAAAAGCTCCAACTTTTCTCATCCAATATCTCGAACTTTTTCCATCCAACATCTCCCACTTTTTTCATCCAATATCTCAAACGTTTTATATTCATCCTACAATAAATAAATAAAATTTTCCCTTTGTCTTGGGGGCCTATTCAAATCCCATGTCCTCAAAATTCGACTCTTTCCCCCCTCCTCCCTAAAATTCAAAATCCCCACTTCCGAACAACAATAATACTAGGCCGTCAGATGCACCATCTAACGGTGTTCCCTACCTCTAGGCTTGGGCAAGCCAACGATCCGCGTGAACAGCAACGCAACGCCCCGATTGGTAGACTAGTAGGGCCTACCACTAGACTTCGCCCCCTCCTACTCCCTAAATACCTCGTAGACTGGTACCTACTCACACAGCACGAGGTCGATCCCCGCCACCTGCAAGGAGACGAAGAAGAAGACGACCACAAGCACCAACCACGACAAAGGTGGAAGAGAGAGGAACAGTTTGTGAGTTTTTGTCTCTGAATTGTATTTGTGTTTCATCGCATTCTCGAGTTATTAAAGCTGGTTTTTATCGCGAAGAAAAGCTGTGGAAGTGTTTGTAGTAATTGGGTGATTTTGTGTCTACAGTTGAGGAGGAGGAGGAGGAGGTAGAGGAGAAGGAGGTGGTAGTTTTTGGTTGTGTCTGGAATGGAGGACTCGATGGAAGCTGTGGTAAAGGAGAAGAAGGTGAAGGCGCTTCCTAAGGAGAAGAAGCCTAGAGCTGGGAGTAATGTCGTGGCTGCTCATCCTTCTTACCTCCTGGTAAGCAGGGGGGTTTTTTTTTTTGTTCGCATTGCTTGTTGGGTCTTGTTGAATCTCTACTGTGGGTTTGATGGTGAATCATGTGCTTGTGGTGATGGAGTTTCGAGGTTTTGATGATAATCTCACTTGCATGTGTGCTTTTGTTGTGTGTCCTTGGGTTTCGTGTGTGTCTCAGATGGTGAAGGATGCTATTGGGAGCTTGAAGGAGCGCACGGGTTCCAGTCAGTATGCGATTGCTAAGTATCTGGAGGAAATGTACAAGAGTGGGTTGCCACCCAACTTCAAGAAGATTTTGTCGGTCCAGCTTCGCAACATGACCAAGCAAGGCAAGGTGTATAAGGTCAAGAATTCCTTCAAGCTGTCAGACGATTTGAAGAAGCCCGTTAAAGCGCCCAAGTCCATACCGGCGATCAAAGGCGGTAAGGAGATCAAAGCGGTCAGGAAGCCTGCGGTAATCGGAAATCCCAATGCAATGGGCGCAGCTGCCAAGCCCGCCAAAGCTCCAAAGCCCGGCCGGCCGGATACGAAGTCAGCCAAGGTGCCAAAAGCTGCTGCTGCTGCGAAGCCGCGCAAAGCGACTCCTGCCGCGGCGACCAAGAATGTCGGAGAGAAACTCACAGCTCCTACAAAGAAGCCTGCAGCAAAGAGCGCTCCTAGCTTGAGAAAGACGACACCCAAGAAGAAGGGCCCAAAGTCATTGAAGACAGTCAAGGCGAAGACAACCAAAAGAGCCACTGGAAAAGCAAGCAAAGCTGTTGCATCGCCGGCAGCAAAGAAAGCCAAGAAGTGAACGAGCCTTATACTGAAGCAAAATGGTGTTTTCTGAACACCACCACTTCAAGGTAAAATTTCAGCTTCTCTCTGACATCTATTTAATGTTTTTTGAAATGTGATTTCAAAGCTCTTTTTGAAATGTTCAAATTGTTTTCTGTGATATCTTGGGAGTATATGCTGAATGCCTGCCAGGTATCATGAAAAGAAGTACAGTAAACCCCCTTTATAATCACGCATTAGGGCATCTCCACCGGTGCTCAGTATGTGACTCCAGACAGTAGCTAAAAAGTCCAAATGTGCTGGTTTAGCTTAGGAAATTGGTTTTTCTGCACCAAATTCGTGCAGTTTGTGGTGGCTGGTGAAGGGCATAATAGTGTGGTGCACCTCCAAAAAAGAGTGTAATAACTTGAACCTGACTGGGGGTCAGTATTTCTGATTGGTTGATCATAATGATTGGTCCAGGTGGCTTGTTATTAGTAGTCCGCATGTATATGCAGTGCCCCTTACAGTTTTATTGGTGGGATTACCAAAAAAACAACATCTAAACTTAGACATTTAATTTAAATTTAATTTTACTCAGAGTGACATATTGAGCACCAGTGCAGATGCTTTTAGATGACCACTTTTTTTTTTGTGACACTAATGAATCGTGATTCAAACATGAGTGGTCACATTCCATATAAGATTTTGAATCTAGACCACAAAATCTTGCAAAATAGCCTTTTTATGTTAAAACAAAAGTGTCAATATTTAAATTTTCCAACTGGTGTTTTGTTCTGCTACTGAGAGTCAACTAAAAGATTAATGAATGTTACTTTATCTTCTACTATACATTAATAGAAGGTTGTTTTGATGTGATGATCTACATTTAGTTTTGAGCTCATTGTGTATCTTGTCAATTAGATTTTTTTAATTAAAAATCTCTACTTTCTGGACAAGCTTGCATATCCATTGTTTGCATGCAATAGAAAATTGGCTTTTCTCTTCAATTGTTTTCATTGTTAGTTTGCACAACTTGAAGACAAAGTAACACTAGCATTGCCAAAGAAGATTTGTAAAATCTGAATATTTGCTTTAAATTTTCCCATTGTAATCATATTTACTAAAAAAACATTTGCAAATGTTTTGTGTTCCTACTGAGTGTTAGTAACTCAAAAAATTGATATTTCTTACGAAAATGGATGGTTGCCAGAATAATGTGACAAAAAGAGGTGTAATTACAAGTAAGGTAAATCATAATTAATGCCAGTAGCTGAATGTTAAACAAAAAACATGGCAAGGAATATGATATTATACTCATGTATTCTGCTGGTACTTGTGCCAAGAGAAGACATTCCTTTTCCAGACACATGGTTATCAGCCTGAAGTTTGATCCTTCCCAAGTTCAAAGAAGTGCTCAATTCAATATCCTTCAAAGCAGGAATGTGATCATGTCTGTGGCAAGCAATGTGCTGCTCTTACTGTTCTTTTATTTACAGACAAAGATGTGTAACATCCTTACGTTGATCGATCAGTGTGACAAAATTTACCTTTCAATCTGCAGCTAATGTGTTTGGGAAGCTGGCTTATTTTATCCATTTATCATCAAACAGCTAGCTCACTTTTTAAAAATATGCTCAAGAATGTAGACACTGACTTGGGTGCTCACAATAAGCCATGGTGTAATGCCAACCTGAATTGCCCACATGTGTTCCATCATTAGTGCACACCAATCATTCACAAGCAAGTTTTGAGAAGAATGAATAGCTATCAAATTCACATATCCTTACAAACAATCTCTTTTTGTTGCATTCATTCTCACTCTCATGGAATAGGTAGAGATAGATATTCACATTGACATACCTCTACGACACTTGGGTCGGTTCCCTTCAGTGACAACATCCGATCTGGAGCATTCACAAATGAAACACAAAACAAAACAGACATTGTCTGAGATTCTAAGGTCACAAACTGAGTCGCACATAAACTATTCTGATGTTAATAAGAACAGCTCTCCAAGAATGTCAAGACTTCATTCAAGCAACTTTGCAGGAAGTCTCTTCTGGACATCGGAAGCTTGCCCAGACAAATTTGTTGAAAAGTGTTTTAGGAGCAATTACAAACTTTGAGAACATGGAATGTACACAACAATCTGAAGGGTGCTCACCAAAGGGCTGCAACAATGAGGCAGGGACAGATGCTACTGGTCGGTGGAAGTACCATCCTACTAATCCCAAATACACCACACCCTGCAAACAACCTGTCTGTGTGAGACTTCTGTTTGGCCAATTGTCATCAACTAAGTCATTCTATCCATTGTCCTATTAGCAAACTGCCAATGTAATTTACTGTGCTTGATGAACTCTACCCTTCACCCCAAAAGTAACAGAAAAAGATCACAGATTTCCAGCAACACACAGCTAAGGTTGTGCAAATGCAGCACACGTGTACAAGCAAATGAAAGAAAGGGAGCTGTATTCCTTGTTCATGCTCTCCAAAGACAGCATTACAAGGCTGTTGAAGAGGAACCAGACTGAACAATGTAGCCTTTTTGGTGAGCAAAGAGTGGTGAGACAGAGGGAGAAGAAGAGTACATTCAACAATGTTGGTAAAGTTGCGTGTAGAGTCAGCTGGCTCCATGGTTTATGAGATACTGACTGCCTCACTGACAAGCCCAGATGTTAGCCTCCAGAATTGAATCTCTCATGTCTCCAACAACACTGCTGCAGAAACCTTATTCATCTCTCTATCAGTCAGTTTTGTGAAAATCCAGCTTTTGTCACCCATCACACGAATGGTTCCATGGCAGAAAGGCTAAATTTTGTACACAACAAGAATGTCTTCTCATTCCAAAGAGAGCGAATCACAGATATGGCACTAAGACAACTTCTCACTACTAGTCTGCAACCCAATTGAAAGAGATCAGATCAACATACATTCAGAAAGTTGCTTCTCTTTCAGGGCTGCAGCTCGTCTCAACTTGGCAGACTTTGCAAACGTTGATGGCCTGGGAAGAGAAATTGCTTCAATCAGCCAGTCAGGTAAAATATGCAAAACACTAGAAGAAATACACATGTCAATGCCACCAAACGGAGATGTCATGTCGCAATGCAGGAGGAGCAAAAGCCACATTATTACATTACACGAACTTCAAATGATACAACGTTACAGCTCATTCTTTGATGATACAACATATCAGGTACCCATCCTTTTGATGGGCCCACATCTTCAACATGTGTGGAGATAATGAGCTATCAGATGATGCATAGAACAAACAACGGCATGAACCTTGGAAGGACAGAAAGCCAAAAAAAAAGCTCACGTGGATAGGGCATCAGCCTGCCGAAGAAGCTCTTTGATTTCTCGCACCAATTCAGCCTCCTGCGGTGCCATCCTCTTCTTCTGCAATCAAAATCATGTTGTCCATAACATCAGAACAACCACAAGAAGTAGTAGGGTTTGGAGAGCAAGAATGGTGAAACCCTACTTACCGGCAACAGATGTGTGCATACTCGCAGCAAAACCTGCACGGCAAAGACTGCGAGGAAAATGAAGAGCGCTGTAGGAGGAGGCGGAGCCAAGGAAGAAGAAGTCCTGGCGTCCACAGCCATTTTGCTCTTGCTTTCAGGAACACAAGATTGTCGTTACAATGCTGTTGCCTTTGCCCTTAAATGAAATGCTCGCCGACAAACCGAAAAAGGAAGACGAAACCGAATGAAGAGCAGCAGAAGAAGCACGAGTGAAGACGACAACAACAACAAAAAGATGAAGAAGAACGAGAAGGAGAACAAGAATCCGAATCCAGTCAAGCGGAGCAGAAACCGTACAGCAGAAGAAGAGGAAGAGGAGGAGGAGGAAACGAACGAGGGGAAGAAGACGAAGAAGAGGCTAGAGAAAGTGCACAGTACTGCATTAAGAGAATTCGAAAACGGCGAAAGAAGAAGACGGAAATCCGAAGAAAACTGGAAGAAAAACCGAAGAGAACAAAGAGATTGTGTGAGGAGAGTAAGTACCTTGAGCGAGAGAAGAGGGGAAGAGAAGGTGAGAGTTTGGATGGCGACAGGGAAGAGGAAGAAGAAGAGAAGAAGAAGCAGCAGCAGCCGGCTAGCAACGCTCGCCACTAGTGTGTCTCCTGTCGTTTGCCGGCAAAGAGGTCCCCACAAAGTACGGGCGTTGCGCTGTCGAGAGTGGAGCGTGGAAATGAGCGCAGAGACAAGGTCGCGCTTTATCCTCAAGAGAGTCTCCTCTGTCTGTTCGGGAGTATCTTGAAAGGATTTTGTGCAAGCAGTTTTCTAAGTTCCGCAGGAATTGGAAGCCTGCTGCTGCTGTTGCCTTGGGTTGGCGGGGGGAGAAAGGATCTAAAGGTCGCTGCTTTTCTTCTTTGTAAGAAGAAGAGGAAGAAGAAGGGACCCAATTCTCAGTCCAGGAGCAACGGTAGTAGCAGAAAAAGAAGAAAGCTGCGGCGATGGGAGACGACGACGCAGCAGCAGTAGCTGCTGCTTCGGAAAGGTTTGCTGGCGCCATGGATAATTTGATTCTACTGGCAGACACCATGCAACAGGCGGCAGCTCTGCTGTCCTCGGAGGCCGAAGAAGGCGAAGAAGAAACCTCCTCCTCCTCCTCCTCCTCCTCCTCATCATCATCCTCGTTCATGAGTGTTGTTCCTCTGGGAAACATGGTATGTGACATCTCCCAGTCTATCTCGTCTGTCTGTCTGTCAGAGAAATGAGCACAGCAACAAGAACATATGAAGCCCTTTAGTTCTAGAAGATAGAATCTATCATTTGAGAAGCTCATATGAGGAAGATTGTTGGTGAATTCCATGCAGCTGAATTGCCATATGCAGCTGAATTGCCATAAGCAGCAAGAGAGTGGGCAAAAAGAAAGTGCAGTCCAGTGCTTTCTTTCTGTCTCTCTTCTTCTCATGTTGCTCACACAGTCTCTAACCCTGCTGCTGAATTTTTGGCATTGCAATTTGGTTTTTCAGGGTGCGGGAAAGTCAGCAGTGCTCAATAGCCTTGTAGGTCATCCAGTTCTGGTAAGTGTGCATGTTTCACAGTCACACCCATTTCATGCACTGCACACATTCAGAAGGACCTAATCTTCTTCTTCTTCCTCTGATACTGCTCACTGTCATTCTCTGGGCATGAGAAGTCATACGTAGTTGTTGATCTATCTTGTTTGATTTCCTTGGGTCTTGTGTTGTTGTGTCACTCTCTCTCTTTCTCTGAGATTTCTGCTTTCTGTTTTCTGTTTGATCTGATTCTATGGGTGCACGCACAATGTTCATGAATCTAGGGTTTATGCTACTGGATAAAAGAAAGAACTTGATTGTTGTGCTTGCAATGTCAATTTATTACAGCCAACAGGAGAGAATGGTGCAACACGTGTACCCATTGTCATTGAAATGGAGCGGGACAAGCCTGGTAGCAACAGAGGGTTGTGTGTTGTCCTTGAGGGAAGGACGCAAACCGTGTCTGCGAGTAAGTGCTATTCATTTGAGTGAGTGAGTTCATTTCATCAGGTTGAACTCAGAATCACAAATGCTGTAAAAGCTCATGGGTGTCACAGGTGAGCTTCTGCACTCACTGCAGTGGATCAAGTCTTGGCCTGAGTAATTGTCTGGTCTGTTGGGTCCTCCAATTGCAATTTCCCTTCTAGAGCAGAGGTAGGGACGATTTGCATATTGGAGCTTTTTCATCCATATCTTCGTCTTTTCTATCATTAAACCAAGTTTTGGGATCATGCAATTTGTATAGGTGATGTACGCCATTTGCTTCAAAGCAGATTGAAGTCTGCAGGTTCGAATGGTGGTAGAACTGATGTGATCCATCTTGCCCTTCGTTCTGGAACTGGTATGTGAGCGTGTACCCTATTTTTTTTAATTGTGAGGTTAGAATCCACTAGGCTTCACCTGCATGGGTCTGTAGGGTTGCACATCTTCAGGACATTGTGGGCTAGAGACAATCTAAACATAACTCTTGAAAAGGGGGATGTGCCATTCATTATGTTGGATATTGTCGCAGTTTTCATCTCATGGATTCAATTGTACTGAATGACTGAGTTTATTGTTGCATTCCTGTGCAGCCCCGCCATTGAGGTTGATTGATCTACCTGGACTTGATTTGCATTCATCAGCAGAGAATTCTCCTGTAAGTACAATATACCATTGCTGCTTGACCATTCTTTCCCTAAGAGCAACTTCACTGGTGCTCAGTATGTGACCCTGCAAATTAAAATTGGACGATGAAAAGTCAAAACATGCCGGTTTGGCTCAGCAAAATGGTTTTGGACCTGCATTTTTGCACAGTTTGCTTAGGCTGGTGAAAGGCACAGCAAAGCCTAACACCTGCTGTTGATTGGCTGGATAGTTTGATTGGTCCAAGTGGGTTGCTACCAGCAGTCTCCCACCTATTTGCAGTCACAGTTTTAGTTTTATGGGTAGGGTTGGGAAAAAAGTGAATAACTAAATTTGGACGTGAGAAATACTTTTGCAGGGTCACATACTGAGCACCACTGGAGATGCTCTAAGATATGTACACTGGAAGAAATTTGCATCATGCAAGTGCAGGACCCATCTATCTGGTTGCTTATTTTTAGCCTGACTTTCTGCTCCCTCCTCGCTTATGAATGTGTGTAGGTTCATGATTTTGCTGAAAATAATGATTCTTTACTCCTGGTAGTAATACCAGCAGCCTCGTGTCGAGATGTTTCAGCTTCTCGAGCATTGAAGTTGGCTCAAGACCTAGATCCTGTTGGTAAGTCAAATCTTCCACACTTTGCATGTTCTGGGTGGGTAAAGCAAAGTTTCTCTTATGTTATTGGGATATAAAAGTCCCACTGATCGGACAGGGATCCAGTCTTCATCCAGAGCAGAGAACTGGTTTGAGCTGCTTCTTTGGGCACACTAATGCATCATCATCATAAGGCCTTCCTGCTGAACATGATGAACAGTAAGATTTGATATGGGATTTCTGCAGGAACAAGGACAGTAGGTGTGATTAGTAAAGTGGATCAGGCAGCAGCTGATCAAAGGAGCTTAGCTGCCGTGCAAGCACTTCTTTCAGGGCAAGGTCCATCTATTACATTGGACATTCCTTGGGTTGCATTGATTGGCCAATCCATCTCTATTGCTGCAGCTCATTCCGGTTCTGTTAGAATTGAGGATTCTTTAGAAGCAGCTTGGAGGGCAGAGATGGACTCTTTGAAAGCTATTTTGAATGGGGTGTCTCTGTCAAAGCTTGGAAGGATAGCTCTTGTTGAAACTCTTGCACAGCGGATCCGAAAGAGGCTTAAACAACATCTTCCAACTGTCCTCTCTGGGTATGTCCTGGCCTGACTTTTCTGTAACTTCTGGATATATGGAAGAGATGTGAAAGAATAAGCATTTAGAGCAACAGAATCTTTTTAAAACATACATATGCAACTTGTAATGTCAATTGTAACCTAGTGGGTTTACTGCTCTTCCAGACTGGAGGGAAGATCACAGATGGTAGAGCAGGAGTTGGTAAGGTTAGGAGAGCAAAGGGTGCAGACTTCTGAAGGAACAAGGGCAATTGCATTAGAGCTTTGCCGTGAGTTTGAGGACAAGTTTCTACAACATATTGATACTGGAGAAGTAAGCAGCTCCAGTTATTGCTGTTTGGATTTCAATTGTAATTTCAGTAGGGATGGGCTTCAACAGAAGTGCTTATCATGCATCTGATCAGTGCATCATGTGTGATTTCCACAGGGAACCGGTTGGAAAGTGGTTGCGAGTTTTGAATCAATACTTCCCAAAAGGATTAAAGGACTTCCACTGGATAGTATGTTTGAGATGAGCAGTATTAAGAAGGTAAAGTGGGTGGGCAAGTTGACCACTCTTTTGGCCTCTGTGATCACTTGCCTGAGTTGCTTGTTTGCCTTTGAAAATTCATAATGTTTTGTTGCTGTGGGATCTGAGTTTCTCTTTGCTGTGTATCAGTTGGTCCTTGAAGCTGATGGGTACCAACCATATCTTTTCTCCCCTGAGAAGGGTCTGAGAGCTCTTATTCGGAGAGCACTGGATCTGGCCAAGGACCCTGCAAAAATTTGTGTAGATGAGGTACTTCCATCACAAGTCTTGAAAGTTAAGTGTACATTAGTATATTCACACCTTTTGACATATGGAGTTCATATTTCTACTCTAAAGGTTGAAGCCTCTTTGGTGGTTTAACTGATGTGAAAGATGTGTGTTTTGGGACAGGTACATCGTATTCTTGTTGACATAGTGTCAACTGCTGCATCAGCAACTCCTGGGTTGGGCAGATATCCACCTCTAAAGAGAGAGGTATCTTTTATGGCTTTCATATCTGCTACAGCAATGTAAAAACCTGCCCAAATTTTTGTAGTGTATTTAGACAACCATTGTCAGGTGCAAAAACTCAGCAACAATCTCCCAGGATCTTATGAAATGGAAGAAATCTTCTGCACTGGAAGTGCAAATCCTCTGAAAATTAGGGCAGGGAAGAGCCAAGGGCCCTACCCCAGAGAAGGGTAGGGCCCTTGGCTCTTCCCTGTTTTTCAGTGCCCATGACTCAGGCTACCACAAAACTCCTATACAGATTTCAGCAGATGAGGTGAATCAAAATTTATGTGCAATGATGTTAACAGGAGAGCAGAAGCCTAGTTAGGATAGAGCCCACTTTTCACCCTATTCACCATGATCTGATGTGCATGTGCTAATGCTGCTGAAGTAAATTTAGCAAGTGGGTTCTCTATGCAACCCCTAGACTTGTAATGTACAGGTATGAACTTGACCCATGTATGTTTGTTTGAGATTCTGACTGTGTTGGATGGGTTGTATGATGATGAGTTGTATAATGTTCTCGCAGATTGTTGCCATTGCCAGTGCTTCATTGGATGAGTATCGTGCGGAGTCCAAGAAAATGGTGATTGCACTTGTCGACATGGAGCGTTCATTTATTCCTCCGCAGCACTTCATCAGACTTGTTCAGCGCAGGTGAACCTATGTATAGACTTTACCACTTTCACACTTTCCTGTGTCTTGACTTCCTTTTTTGTGCACTGATGTCATCCAAGTCTTTCATTCCTCCCGTGTAGTTGATAGTGCATGTGGAGATGTAAAGAGACATGGAGCTCATGGTGATTATTAGGAGCATTTGTTTCTAACCCATCAGGCTTATTTGATGTTTCCAGGTTGGATAGGCTGCGAAGAGAAGATGAACTCAAGAATCGAGCTTCAAAGAAGACACAGGATGTAGAGCAATCACTGTTGAGCAGAGTAGGTTTCATTTGCCTTGCATCTTTGTAGGTAGGTAGATATGCTGCAAGGTTGCCAAACCATTTCATTTGCCACCACTGGGTTTTCTGCTAACAGACAGGTTCTGATAGTTGCTGGTGTGAAGGCCCGCCTTGTTAATTGATCTGAATTCCTTGGCATTTTGTCTGTGTTTTCCACAGGCAACTGCTCCAACAAATCTAGCTGGGACTGGAGGAAGCTTGAAGTCTATGAAAGATAAGGACGGAAAGGATGTACCTTCAACCTTACAGACCATTGGTGACCACTCAGCAGGTTGAGCCTTGTTCCTTTTTTGTAGACTTCTTTGTGACTGGTATAAATTTGTGCAGTATTTTAGAAATGCTAAAGCAGCATATGTAAAGTGTTTTTTTTTATTGATTTTTTTCCTCCTAAGGTCCCTTTTAGCCAATCAAATTCTGAAATCACTTTGCCTGGTGTGTCTAACAGGCTATTTACTGAAGAGAAGTGCAAAGAATGGTGATTGGAACAAGCGCTGGTTTGTCCTGAATGAGAAGACTCATCGGGTGAGTCTTTAGGGTTTAGGGTGTTTATGTTCAGGGTTCAGGAATGCCTGTTGATTTTTGGGTCTCATCTAAATAGGTAATCACAAGATGTGCAAAATATGGTGTTTGCGGGAGCTGCCTTTTGCTTGTACTCAATCAGCACAATGCCTGGATGGAATTCACTACCTTGCAGTATCTGGAAAAATGGGTTTCCATTGTCATTGAAAGAGCTAACCATATGGTCTTATTTTGTATTTCACATGCAGTTGTCCTACACAGAGAAGCCAGAAGACAGGAACTTCCACGGGGTTATTACCTTAGATGTATGTATTACCAACACTTGTAGAATTTCAGAAATGTCTGGCTTTTTGAGTTTTTACTACAGCTACACCGAAACATATGAGTAGAATAGCATGTCAAAAGAGCGTCTTTTGTAAACTGCTGAATTTTTCCTTAGTGCTGTTTCGTACAGCAGTTCTGATTAGCATTCTGGAAACACAAATGAATAGCACCAGCATTGAAGAGTGACATACTTATGGGATTGGGTTTATTGGACATAGGAATGTGTCCTTGAAGATGGACCTGAGAAGGAGGATGGTGCCGATGATGGTCCTCCACCTTCAAAATCATCGTCCAAGAGCAAAAAGTCATCAAATGCACAGGAGAAGGAGGACCCAACTGCTATGCTGGTGTTCAGAGTCAGTCATAAAGTACCTTATAAGACTGTTCTGGAAGGTAAAAGCATCAAAATGCTGCATTTGGTGGCAAAAAAGATTCTCCACAAACTTTATCCAGAAGAGGACCCGTGCTTCCTTCGTGGTTCAAACCTCTTCTGATTCTTCTTTGTCTGTTCCTTTAGGAGATCTGGATCACCTAAAGATTCTCCAACGGCCCATCGGTCATTACTTACATGGATAAATGTTGTAACAACTTTATGTTTGTTTGAAAAAAGTTTTATGTTTCTTCTGTTTTCTCTGAGCTTAATTCTCCTGTTGGTACATATGTGGTCTCCAATCTTGCCCAATCTGATATTCTGAAATTTCATCTCTCTTTTAATAAGGCTGATAATTTTAAAGGTGTTAAGTGTGGCCCTCGTCTCCCATTTCTTTGTGCGGTTTGGAAGTTTCATAAAAACCCAATTAAACCTAGATTTATCTGTGCAGCCAGCTCTACTTCTCTGACTGATGTTTCTAAGTGGCTGTGTTCTTGCTTCAAAGCTATGTTTCCTACGGTCAATGACCTTGGGGTGTCTAAACTCAAAAAATTAGATGTTCCTTGTGATAGTAGTTGGATTCTCAATGAGTCTACAGGAGTGGTGGAGGTAATAAATAATCTTAATCGTTCGAGACCTGAATTTGATAAAGCTTCCCCACTTCTGTTGCAGTCTTTTGATTTCTCAACTCTATACACTAAAATTGACCTAGTGGATCTAAAAGCTTGTATGAGAGTTCTGATAAATAAAGTGTTTAATCAGATGCTGAAGCTTTATCGTTTTAAGTTTTTGTTGGTTCAAAAAACAGCTTTGAACTTTAGGTTTTTGTGACTGAAAAATAATGCAGAGATTAATTTGTTCGAAAATTTTCATAGCTTCAAAGTTGCAGAGGCTTCAGATTTGAAATCTTGGCTGGATTTCTTATTAGACAATTTGTTTCTTTGGTTTGGTCAGGGTGTTTATAGACACTGCATTGGTATCACCATGGGTACAAATTGTGCGGTCTATTTGGCTAATTTCTATCTCTTCACCTATGAGTTTGATTTCATTAAGCATCTCTTGAAGAGTAACACATGTCCTGTTGTGCTTCATAGTTTGTCCTTGGTTCATAGGTTTGTGGATGAGCTTTTTGTTCCTGATTTTCCAGATTTTGAGAAATTCATGTACTCTAACCAAGACTCTTTTGGTAGCGGCATATACCCAAAAACCTCTTGTGAGTTGAATTGTACATCTAAAGGCTTCTCTTGTAAATTCTTGGATATAACTGTGAGACAGAGTCCTCAAGGTTTATCCTGTGACATTTTTGACAAACGCTCTCAACCAGAGTATGCAGGTATTGAAATGATTAGAATGCCTCATGTTCATTC
>Ga0209611_10004753_pt1 | contig 23101 bp, 26 predicted proteins | sample S1TSphgellanicum_3_FD_187693 | JGI IMG/M metagenome (GOLD analysis project Ga0209611, IMG submission 187693) | Host-associated microbial communities from peat moss isolated from Minnesota, USA - S1T2_Fc - Sphagnum magellanicum MG (SPAdes) (version 2) | ecosystem: Host-associated > Plants > Peat... | reverse complement strand
CTCACATCTCTCTCTCTCTCTCTCTCTCTCTTTGCTTACGTTTTTTTTGCTCCGGATTTTCTCTCATATTTGTTTGCTTTTCTCTTTGCTTTCTCCTTTCTTGTTCGGGATTTTGTCTCATATTTGTTGTTTGCTTCTTCTACTAAGTTCTCCTTCTTCAGAATAATTTTGATATCTATTTGTTTATGTCTTTTGTTGATACTTTCTCTCATTGTTGTCTTCTCTTCTCTTTTGAAGTTGCCTTTTTTTTTCCCCCGTTTCCCGCATTGTCGAGAACTACAAGCTTCGCAATCCCATTTCGTGCTCTCTCGATAATCATCGTCTTATTTCCCATCATTTTGCTTCTGGTGCTGTGTTTGCTCAACTTTACCATACTTTGCTTTTGGTGCCGTGTTTGTCCGACTCCACGGGTAATTTTACTGTCATCACATTTTCCAAACGATTTTATTCTGGTGAACAAAAAGATATCATTCTCCGCCTGTTCACCATTTTCATATTCGTCTGTTTCCTTGTTTTTCTTGAGCTGATTTTAGTGTCAAGACTCAAAAGTTTTTTTTAATTAAAAACTTGAAATCTTTTTACCAAATTTTTTGTTTTGTTTTGTGTTTGGGTCTTGTTTGAATTCTCGGAGATTTGCTGCCGCAGTAGAATCGATCACATAGCAAGAATTTTTTGGGTTTTGGTTTTGTATTTTTGGATCTGTCTCGTGGGGTTGGGTTGAGTCATCTCTATGGAGACGCAAAAAGAACCATCATCTTCTTCGTTGCTCTCCTATTTCTCTTCGCCCTTCAAGCTCAGTTCGTTCTTCCCTCTCAGAGCGCTCAGAAGCCTGTTGATGATTTTCACTTCCTCCGCGTCGTCTACAGCGCCTCCTCACACCGCATATGGTCTGCGGCAGCTGCCATGGATGTGGTCACCGGGAGCCAAGCTCAAGACAGACGCGGTAGAAGAGCAGCAGCAGGAACAGCAGGATGAGGAGGATGGTGATATTGAGAACGAGACCCAAGTTTCCAAGGTTCAACCCAGGCTTCCTCTATTGTGGTTTCCCAGATTTGGGTGGAGTGTGAAGGAGATCAACGAGGTGCAGATTCGTCGAGATCTTGCGCTTAAACCAACTGTGGAGGATCCAGACACTGAAAGACGTGTCGTCCCTTTTGTCAATTCGCGGGGACAGACCATCTTCACCCAGTCCTGGACTCCTGCAGCTCCTGATCATTCCATCAAGTAAGAAAACCCAAACCCCATTGATTGATGCTAGAAAATTCTGCAGCTGTTTCTTGAGGGATAGTAGGTAGTGGCAACGATTCCCAAACTCTCAACAAAAGCATTAAGCGTTTTTCTGCAGCGATATTACGAAGAAGAAGAAGAAAGACTGACAAAGGGGGCAATTTTGTGGAATGGGTGGGAAGGAATCAAGAATTAGGGTTTTGAGTTCAAGCTTTTTGTATCATGTCTCCAAGACAATTTTCTTCCAATTCAAGAGCTAAGAAGCTCTATCAAAGAATTTCGAGCAGAAAATCAAGCTCACAGTGTGGGCATCAAATGAACCAATGACAATGACATGGGATGTTAGCTCGATTGTGCTGGGGGAACATCAGTCAGTTGGAATGTGGTTTTAGGGTTTCAAGATGTGACTGGAAGTTTGTTGTTAGCTCATGCACACTTTGATTGATTGATGGTCAAATCTTCAGCTTGTGGAATAAACTCTCATCTCACAGCTAAGTTCCATCTGCTAAAACAAAAATAAAGCAGAAGCATGTTGGAAGGAACATGACCAAAAAATTGGTCTTGGCAGGGGCTTCACCTTTGTGGAACTGTTCTAATGCAGCTTGCAAATTTTTTCAATGCTTTCTCTGGAGTTGCATGTTCTCATAAAGTGGTGATATCGTGGGTTTGGTTGCAGAGGATTGTTGGTTCTGATTCATGGACTTAATGAACACAGGTACAATTAGTAATTTGAGTGGGAACCTTTTGCTGTGTTTTGCTCCCAGTTTTACTTACATTTGTTATTTTTAATGCTTGTTTTTTGATTTTCTGTGTGGCAGTGGGCGGTATGCACAATTTGCAATTCAGCTCAATTCTCAAGGCTATGGAGTCTTTGGCATGGATTGGATCGGTAAGGAGATTCCTTCTTGTCCTGGTCTCTTTCCATTTGTTTCTGCAACTGAATCCCTTCTGAGGGGAAATTACATTGCAGAGTACTGTAATGATGTTTGGACTGTTTGTGCAGGACATGGAGGAAGTGATGGGTTGCATGGTTATGTGCAAGCACTTGACCATGTAGTTTCAGATGTGGTATGTTACATCAGAAGAGTTCACTCTTTGTTTAGTTGTAGTAGTCTTGAAGGTAGTGTTGGAGCAGCTTCATTAGCCGTAGTTGGAGTTGTTGGGCTCTCTTTTGCATGTGAGGTATAAACATGTAAACCAGGGCTTGTAGCTGTTCTCCCTGGACATTGAGGGTGAGTTCTTTACAGAAGGTTCACTGATTGAGCTCTTTTGGGTTGCATGCAGAAAGAGTACTATAGAAGAGTAGCAGCTGAGTATCCAGGCATTCCATGCTTTCTGTTTGGACACTCAACAGGTGGGGCAATTGCTCTGAAGGTACTGATCATCTTCTATACTCCATGAGAATGCCAGCATTATCATTTGTCTTTTTCCTGTTTCTGTTTGTTTTTCTCAACATCCCCTCCATGATACAAGCACCTTCAGAATATGACGGCAAATCAGCTACTGTTGCTTTTGCAGATCAACTGCCTGAGTGATCAGAATTGTACAACAGCTAACTCAAGTAATGGGGTGAATTATTTGCTGTGTGATCCCTACTTCTGTGCCTGAAGACTCCCCAGTCCTTACAAATTTAGGTTTTTTACCAATAAAAGTTTCTTCTTTTGGCAGGTGGCCTCACAACCTGACATGGAGAAGGAACTCCAGGGAGTTGTGGTGTCATCTGTAGCTGTGAAAGTGAAGCCTGCGCATCCTGTGATTGGGGTAGCCATCTCTTCTTCCCGACCACTTTCTGTTTCAGACTTTGACTTGTTCACTCCTTTACATTAGAGCACTGAGTGTTGTCTGTATCTTACAAGCATTTCCCTCTTTTTAGGACTGGAGCTGTTTATATCTTCCCACTCTATTGTGATAGTCATGCATTATTAGCTCACCTCTGAAAATTTTCTTGACTTGTATTCTTCAGGCGGTTGCTCCTCTTTTCTCTGTCTTACTTCCAAGGTATCAATTTCGTGGTGCAAACAGGCGACTGGCGGTGTGTCGTGATCCAGCAGCCCTAGTGGCGAAATACACTGACCCATTAGTTTATACAGGGCCTATTCGTATCCGGACAGGGACTGAAATTCTTCGATTGAGTAGTTACCTACTGAGGAGGCTAACTAATGTGAGCATCCCATTGTTGGTTCTTCATGGTTCTGATGACCAAGTGACTGATCCCAAGGGATCTCAAGAGCTCTATGACCAAGCTTCAACCAAACATAAGAACATAATTCTTTATGATGGTTTGTTACATGACATTTTGTTTGAACCTCAGAAGGAAGAAATCACACAAGACATTATAAGGTGGTTAGATGAGAGGCTTTTGCAACTTGAGAGTTGTGATCAAGGCAATTAGATTCTTAGAGCTTCAATTGCTCACTCACATGCGGTTTACCATATTTTGTCCGCACACGGAATTATAACTGCCCTTATTTAGAGGAGAGGAGCAACCAAGGAAAAGTGCATCCCCCCTGTAAGGAGCAGAGGATGATTCTGTGGAAATTGCCAATGCCATTCCCATTTATAACAAGAAAACACAATCAAAGATCAGTAAAAAGCTGCCATTAGAACTGCTTCTCACCATTGGAAGATGGGAGATATTTTGAAGCACCAAGGCTTTGCAAACTTTACCATTTCATTTTTGGCATGATAATGTTTCTTCCTGCACTTGCTTCCTCTGATTACAAAAAGAAATAATGTGACTAAATTTTTGGTTTGGTCACATATGTTTGAAGAGCAACTCCACTGGTGCAATGTACAGTAAGTTTTGGATGGAGATAACATGCCAGTCTAGCTCAGCAAAATGGTTTTGGGCCTGTATTTAGGAACAGGTTGCAGACGCTGGCAAAGGGTGCAGCAAAGCCAGAAAACTGCTGTTGATTGGTCCAGGTGAATTGTTATTAATAGTCTCCTACTGGTTTTATGGGTAAGGTTGAGAAAATGTAAATAACTAATCTTTGACATGAGAACTACTGTGGCAGAGCTGATCTAAGCTCTTGACATGTATGAAGTGACAATCTATTGTAGTTCTGCTTAAATATTAGCAGTGCTGAAGTCCATGTGAGGCTTGGAAAACATGTGTACCCTGAGACCCAAGCTCAAAATATCATCAGTCCTAGACATTTCAAGTTAGCATGACAAAACCAACTGTTGTCAGTTTCATTCCATTGCTCTTGATGAGCATTGAAAAAATATTTCACCAATGTTTCTCAGTTCTCAATGGACAAAACAGCTGCCTACACAATGGGGCAATTTTTTTTTTTGCCATAGGTAGGTCAGAAATCAGATATAGCTCATTTAATGCATAACCAAAAGCTAAAGCCAAATAGTTTTAATTTCTAAACTAATATCAATGTTTGTTGTGGACAGCACTTGGTGGTGAAGACAGAAATTTGAAATTTGTCAAGAATTTGCCAACCACCCATCATGGTTGTGCTGCTCCTCAAGACAGACAATCTCTGTTTTCATGATTCTTCCAAAAGGCAGTTGTCAAAAAGCACTTGAGAGAAAACTTCAATCTTCAGGTTTTCAAAGTTTTCAAAACTATATCAGTATGATGTGCATATCGTCTCTCAATGCACATAGAATCAAACAGCAAAGGGCAAGGGAAAAGAAGTAAACAGGATGGCAAGGAGAGTGGCAGATCTGTGCACCAGACATAGACATTGGTGGTCCTAAGTCCACATCATCAATTCCACATACTGATCCATATCCCTGGTACACACACACACAAAAAGCCAGAACACATAAGAGCAAATACATAATGGAAGCATCTCTCTCTCTCTCTCTGTCTGTCTGTCTGTGCCAATAGTGCTGAATTATTGTCATCCCTAACCTTGAAGAAGTATCCCAAAATCATCTGAACCAAAACTTGCACAGTTACATTTGTTGGAGCATTTTTGTAAATGTCAATTACCACATGATCTATGCAAAAAAAAAGTGCTGTGACTGAAAAAATGGGTTAGGTTTAAGATAGATTAGATACCCCAGGTCCACATTGGAGTACGCCTGCATATGCTGTTAAGGATGCCACAAAGGATGATGGCTTGGCAGAGAAACTGGTGGCTTTGGCATATAAGGATGAGTCAATATCATCAGTGCCAGAGTCAGTGAAGAAAGCACCATTCTCAAACATGTCACCAGAAGATCTCCAGTTCCAGTTTTCCCAGTCACCGAAATCATCACCCCCATCATCAATGCGCTTGGTAACCTGTGAAGATAGGATCAAATCTGTTTAGCCACATTCTTGTTGAAAGAAAGTGATTTGTGTAAAGCACTGCACTGTTAGAATTCTCTTTGAGACGCAGTGTCATAGACAATGGAAAAGAAAGGAAATGTACTTTGATGATATATTTCTGCTTCACAGAAAGTCTTTTTTTTTACATATCAATTTTTGTAGTAGTAGAAGTAGTGTCTGAGATAGTCTTGCCTCTTTAGTTGCATTGTCATTTGAAGCTGTGAAGCGATTGCCTTCACTTAGAATAGTTGGGCTCTCACTACCTCCAATTGCATACATTTGCCACTCTGTGTAATCATTGTTCACAATATGGAAATAACCAAAGCGACACCTGCACAATTCAGACAAAGAGTGGGTGGGTTATATGAGTGCAGGTCCCATTCATCAGATGAGCTACTACTGCTGCAGTTGGAAAGTCTTTTGTGCTCAGGGGGTTGTTGGCACTAAACTAAGCACCCCCCTCTCACATTCATAACAAGAATTTTCCATGCACCTGAAAACATTTCAGGTTTGTCACCATGAATTTTGTAAGAAGAACAACCTTGGCATGCGCTGAATAAGGCCTGATGCAAAATGGTTGTATGCAATTGTGACTTGCATGACAACATCAAATGTGTCCTCAGGATGAGCACCAAGCAAAATCACCTGCACACAATCCACATCCAATGTATCATTTTTGTTTATGTGGTGATGTGCAAAGTGAAAGGGAAGGCAATATCCAGATTGGTACAAAGCCATAAAAATTTCTGAGATTTATAGAAGTGGCAGTGGTGGGTACCATGTCATGTTGTGTGAAGTAGTTGTTGGAGATAGTGATGTAAGTGGAAGCTTCTATGGCACCAATCAACAAGTGAGCACAATTGGCAAGGTACAAATGGTCCAACCAAATCTCTGAGGAATTGAAGATGTTGAAAGCACTTCCATCTGATTGACCTCTCTCCCCAAAATGGTCAGGAGAACTCCTAACCATTGCAGGGCCTGTGGGCACACAATCATAAATGTGGACACTATGAACAATCACATTCTGAATGTATTGTATAGTGATGCCTGCACCTCCAGCAATGTGAACATTGTAGCCACGACCATCAATTGTCTTGTAGCTCATCATGATGAGTTCTTGCTGAAGTTGGATTTTCATGTCACGCTCAAAGATAATCCAGAGAGGCTCAGCTTGAAGGACTCCCCAGCGCAGTGTACCATTTCTAGGGTTAACAGCATCATCATCACTGTCATCAGTGACAACATAGATTTGGCCTTCTTTCCCACCTGCTGCATTCTTGCCAAACCCAATTGCACAATCAGCCAATGCCTGACGGTTCTGCTCCCAGTTTGGATCACATCTCCAGCAATCATCAATAGGATTCCCTGTGTTACACCACTCTTGTAACTCCCTGTGCTCGGAGTTCCTGGGTAAGATCTCCTTCACCTTCCTGCAACATCCATGGTTTCCATTTCTTCAGGTTGAGTTGTTGGAAATATGGAAAAACAGAAGAGAGGGGGAAAAAAAGAGTCAGAAAAGAAAGCTCAAAATAGTAGACAAATTCATACCCAAATCTTGCATGTTCAGCAGGCAGCTGTTTCTCAGGTGGAACTGGCCTTGCATCATCAATACCTTGGACAACACCCAAAGAGCCTCCTTGCAACAATGTCGAAGGTCTAAAGGCCTGACATTGCAGCTGAAATGTATTGAAGGAACAGGAAAGCAAGCATAAGAAAACAATTCGGCATGCAGAACTTGATGAGGCCATGCTAAAATCCATCCCTTCCCTCACAAATGCAAGCTCTCCAATGCTCTTTGGGTGACCAAAAAACATCAGACGAAATGCTGCTGCAATGTCTTTCTTCTGTCAAAGTACCATGCTTACAAACCTCTGACTTGCAATGACGACTCAACCCTGTCTCACTAAAACCATGCAAGAAGAAAGCTGATATTATCCTCCCACAAAAAAACTAATGATCTCCAAAACTTCTTCACAGAATGTATACACCATTACCCCCTACTGTCCTCAAGAGCAGCATCACTAGCTCCAGCAGCTAAAATGACACAGAATGATTCCAAAATCACCACAAAAAATAACTCGGGAAAAAAAAAAGCCAACAATGCTGTCTCACTTGCAAGACAATAACACTCAAAACTCCATTAAAACCAACCAAGCAGAAGAGGAAGAAGAAGAAGAAGCGTCATGACAAAAAATGCATTCTTTCTTGAGCTCCGCAACACCCAAATCTGAGATTAGCAAGTCAGCAAACAAATCCCCCCCAAGCTGCTTGCGAAGAGCCCCCAAAATGCAGCTCCTCAATCTCCTGCTGCTGCAATCAGTAGTTGAGAAAACCTCCCAACAAGCAGAAAGATAAAAAGACTGGAGCTTGCTAGAGGCTTTCTTAACCCACCCAATGCAGCAGCCGAAGGAAAGAAGCTGCACAGCTACTAAGTTACTACACACAGGCAGACTGACTGTAGACTAGTACTACTTTTGCAGAGGAAGTGTACTTGTGGGCTACTGGGGAAGGCCACATCTGACAACAAACAAAACTCTAGATGCTTTAACCAGTTTTACATACTTACCTGCTGCTCATTTTTTCTCTCATTTGGCGGGATCTCTCTTTCTCTCTCTCTCTCTGTACCTCCATCATGGTACTTACATCTTCCTCTTCTTCTTCAGCTCTGATGTGAAGTCTGTCTATTGTGTACTACTTACTACTACTAACTACCTAGGCTCCTTAGCTAATTTTCAAATTTCAAAAAACTGCACAGGGAGGAGTGTGGGAAACTTTACTATCTCAAAGACCAGTCAGGCAGGGAGGACAACAACCCAACTACCATCTCAAAGACCACACCCCCAATTTTCCAGATTCTCCAGTATTTTGTTTGCTTGGAAAGAGAGAGAGAGAGAGAGAGAGCGAGAGAGAGAGAGAGAGAGAGAAAGAGATTGTACGCTTCAGTCAGACTATACTCTGCCATTCACAAGTACAGTTTACTACAGTCTACATGGTACTGATCATCTTTTTCTTCTTTTTTTCATTCAGAAATACTGCTACTACTACAACTACTACTGCTATTGCTACTACATGATCTGCCATGCAATTTTCAAGCTGGAAATATTGTTGTCATCAGCATCATCATCATCATAACCATGCCATACAACAATCTTCTCATCTCATCTCATCTCATCTCATTTCATCTTCTTGCTACTGATATCTACAATGGCAAAAGCTGCTTCACAATTTCTCATCATGGTCATCAACTCCTCTGCAAGTCTGGTCTAGTTCTGCATAGATCACAGTTGCTTTCATACATTACATAGAGTACTAGTCCTAGTAGTTTATTACATGTATGCACACACACACACACACACATATGTAAAGACCTCTCTCTCTCTCTCTATCTCTATGTATGAGCCATTGTTTGAGAGTCATGTTGATAGTTCAAGAGGTGGGAAATATGTGTGTATCTATGTGAGTTTCACACTACCGAAGTACCTTTACCATTCCAGCAATAATTAATTTTTTTCAGTAAATGCCGATATTTTTCAAAATTAACTACCCACAATGTGGGAAGTTCTAAATTTTTTTTTGTTGCTACCTTGTGTAGTGTACATGTACATTGTCATTTTGTTTATTCTAGGTCTACATGGTCAAATCTTTGAAAGTGCTGAAATTTCATGAGCAAAATTCTTATTGTTACTGCCAGAGCCAAAAAAATTGAAAATAAATTAACACCCAACAAGATGATGCTGGAATGGTAAAGCTACTACTATGCTATTCAATTACTTTACTTCATCCAAAATATAGTGTAGAAGCCATTTTATTGCTATGGGTGGAGATGCTCTTAAGACTTAAGACTTGGGTGAGTTTCCATAGTGGGCGGATGGGGCCACCCACCTCGTGGAAACCCACCACCGCATTCCTTAATAATATTCCCTAATAATTGGGAACATTTTCATGGGGAAACATGAAATAAACAGGAATAATAAACAGGTTATATAAAACTATTCTTCTCGATTGTGTGTTTTGCGTTTTCAGGTGTTGTCTTTTGTTAGGACTTTGATCGTCTTTTTTTTCTCTTCTCTTATTCTGTTGTTGAGAGTTTTTTCTTTATTTCTTTATTTATTTATCTCTGAGTTCTAACATTGAACAACAATTTGTTCTATGCTCTGAGATTCTTCATCTATCTCTGTCTCAATTATAATTTTTTAAAGTGTGAGATGGCATGTTGGATATTGTGTTGTATGTTGTGGTAGATTGTCATCTTGTGCATTTTGGGAGATTCTTTCTTGTTCAGAACTGATTTGCAGACTGATTGTTGTGTTGTGAGGGAAAAAATCACAACAATCAGTCTGTCTGCAGATCCATCATCATCGGTCCCAGGGAAAATCAGTCTCAAATCTGATCCTATGATTTTTGACTCGGTACCAATGGTGTGAGATTTCCACTTTTCTGCTTTTGTTTCTTCTTGAAATAAAAGTGTTTTGAAATGAAGCATGTAAGACACACTACTTACTGACAAGAGAAGACCAAATTTGGCTTTTGTCGGCCTTGCCGATATTGTGTTTAGATTCATTATAGATAGAGTACACCTAGTAGCTTAATGGATTTTGGCCCCTAGGTAATAGTTCTATTTTTATATGAGGAGTTTTGAAAGATGATATTTTGGCTTGTGTTGAAACTTGAGATTAGTTATAGAGTTATAATATCTTGAAGGATTTTGGTTTCTTTTTAGAGGATTTTTTGACGATTATATTTTTGCATAGTGAAAGATTTGAGTTTCCATAATTCTTCTTTTGCCTTAATATAGTTTTTTAATGTAAATGGCAAGGCCACATTGTGACACACACCCCTTGTTCAACTACTTACATATGACCCTCTCTTTGAAAAAATAATTATGAGGGCAATCACAAGCTCACTGGCTAGTCTTGTCCTTGTTGCATTAAAAACCCTTGTTCAAACTTCCAAAGCCTTCTACAATTGGACCACTTTGGATTGGAAATCTCAATAATAACATGTAGAATTCTCAGCTCGCCTGGATGGACATCAGGGTTTGGTTTATTGTCATTGGGTTGGAAGTGCAAACTAACAAATGAGATAATTCCTGGGCTCCACACATTGTGTGTGTGTGTGATCAAAACAATTAGCCTTTGGTGACAAATCCATAAAAAGTAAGTGTGTGACCTAAAAGAGCTTATGGAATGTGCCAGCCATTGTGCCCATTTTGTTGCCTGTCTGAAAATTTTGGCTCACCCTACAGGAAAGTTGTACCTGGAATGTCCCATAATGTAATGGTTTTCATGATTTGTGGAATGTTCCATAATGTAATGGTTTTCATGAGCATGTGTATTTTGAACAATGGTTAGGTCAGGTAGATCCAAGGAGACCTGTCCATTGTGCCTTTGTAAGGGGACTAAAAAGAGATAGAAAAGGTCACTTGAAAACCATTATGTTCTAGAGAATGACTCCTTGGTGGTCAATTCTGCTAGGCAAACAGACACTAGGACCTGGCAGAATTGACCACCATGAACTGGTCCTTTGCAGCGTTTTTTTTGGGGCAAAATTTCGCCAAGTGGTGAGCTCTGAGAGGTCTGTTCAACACCTTTGTTAAATCCAAAGGTTTAACTCCATAGGATTTGCCGTATTCCAAGCTGTTAGATCTAGAGCTAGCCGTCATCTCGATTGCCATAATGGACAGCATTGTAGACAGGGCGAAGCCATGCCATCGAAGATTGCCTCACTTTGATCTCCCTCTTCTCCATGTTGACAGCCAGTCCCTTGAGATCTTGCTCCATCGCCTCCCCTTCTCCAATTTCTTGAACTTTGTATCCATCCACCCCACTACTCCATGAACCCAAATTGTTGTCTTTCTTTAACCTTCCATTAATGTGCATTAATGTGTGTTGCATCCTCTATGTGTTGATGAACTTGGACTTCACTGATCCTTCATTAAGTAGGTCCCTAATAATTATAGGAAATCGTGATATGGTTTAGGGGAAATGGCATCAACATCAAGTGCACTTGAAGAGAATAAGTGTTCTTCAAGGTTTAGGGTTTCAACTTTCTAGACCAACATTGAACGGCTCAATACGGTTTGGCTTAATTACATAAAAGTATAGACATAGGCCATTGCAAAAGTGCGAGTGATGGAGCTTGGGAAGTTTGTTGTAACACTGGAGTTTGTGAAGATTGTAATGAACTTCATCTTTGTAGATAAATTTTTGCCCTATCTTCCAAACTTTACATTCATCATATTCTTTCTTTGTTTTTCTAACTCTTTGCATTGTTACTCAAATTTGCATCACACTTGCTTACTTTTGAGGTCAAGTTTGAGGTTTAGTAAGTTGAGCTTCAAGCTTATGACAATTTTTTCAAGTAAAGAAGTTTGAAGTTTCTTGTGATATTTGTTAATTTTGTTTTTGGTGCTTTTTATCTTCTAGACATTTTGAGCTCCTTCACCATGAACCTTCTATAGCCACCTCAAAGTTTTAAGTATAATTTTTTCTTTAGTGCCCAAGGTCTAGTGCTAGTAGACATAACTTCATCATCTCATAAGTCCCATGTATCCAATCCCTTTTCACTTACATCATCTCCTAATCTTAGTGAACCTTCTATTGATGTTAATACCCTTTTTCTAAAATCAATCCTAGAAAATTCAGAGAGGAAACATAGGAAAAAGGATTGGGAATTAAATTGTGTTTTTCAAGATGTGTGGGTTGCAAAATTACCATGAGTAGAGGTTGCAATTGGATGTTATGGGAAATTGATGATGGTTCGGTGCAAGGTGTGTAATGAGATTGAAGGTAAAGAAAAATTGTTAGTGCCAAAGTTTAACAATTTGCAAAAACATGTAGGAATGTGAAAGTGCAAAGTTGCATGTCCTAAATGTGTTGTGGGGCAATATTTCATGTCAATAGATAATTAACATGCCAAAAATGATCAATTGTGGGCTAATAGGGGTCAAAACACTATTGTCAAGATGGTGTGTTGGCAGAGTTGTTGTAGATACTCAAGTTGTTGCTATTTTTTGACTTTTAAAGTTTAGTTAACCTTTAATAGATTTTGAGAAAATGAAGCATGTTGCCTATTGAGTGCAATTTCCATAATATAGGTATGACTGTTCAACTTCAAAGTTTTTTGAAACTAAAGGAGGTGTTGGAGTATCCCAAATGACTCCATCTATGGGGTTAATGCTAGCATCGATTGGTATTCAAAATGAATTGATTGTTATTATTGCTGAAATGCCATCATTAATGTGAGGAAGATTTAGTTCTACAAACATACCTTGCCTTTTACCTATTTTGCCAACAATACCTATTGTTGCACATGTCATTATCGCAAGCACCCAAGTAGGAGACCTAGAGATACACATTACTCCTAAGGTTGTACCATTAATACTATTTTAGATTAGAGTAGGTGCAAAAGTTACTATGATCGATATTGCCCTACATGCATTAAAAGTTTTTATAACTCCAATAATGATTCTAGAATACACACACATGTTGCTGGAAAACCAAAATAGGAACCTAGTACTTTAACTAAATCTATTATTGAAACAAGTTGTAGTTGGACCTATTGATGAGTTAGATGTAGGAATAGAGTAAGCAAATTTGATGTTTGATTTTGAGGATGAATCTAGTTTTCAAGGGGGGGGGGGGGGGGGGGGGTAATGTTATCCAAAATTTTGACTATAACTTGTTTATTTATAAAAAAAGTGCGATGAACTGGTATTGAATAGATTCAATAGTATGTTGAAGCATTATAATGTTTTAATCAATAATGAATAGAACCAATGATGAACAAAACCAATAGTGATAGAACAAGTGGGTCCTTTCAGTTTAGATTTGAGTTTTAAATATATAACAATTTATACCGACTAGTTACTATTGGAGGATATTCATTATAAGATAATATTTAGACTCTTTCATAAGGGGATTGTTTTTGTTTTCCTATTCTTTTTTTCAAACTTGTAATGGAATGAAGCATTTCATTTTTTAGTTCTATTTAATTTCTTGATTATAATTTGAGTATAAATTTTGTTTTTGTATGTACTTGTTGCTATTTTTCTTGAACATGTTAATTGAAATAGAAAACATACAATCAATTGATGAGCATATAGAAAAACCCATTAACAATGAACTTCATTCAATGCACCTACACTTCATTTTTAGCCATCACCCATCATGGGGCTTGAATATCAATGAAGTTTGGATTTGTTGATCACTTAATTTGACCATCCAACATAATTAATATGTTTTGATTATTATTGAACATTTTTTAAAATGGCTAGAATTGGTGCCATTGAAGAATCATAGTAATGAAAATGTTGTTTATGCATTTTTGGATTTATTCATTTAATGGTCTAGTCAAAGTATTCATCAACCAAGGTATGGAATTTTATGCGGAGTTCCAAAAAGTTTTGTGAAAAAATATTGATTGATCATCACATTACTTCATGAAACCATCTTGAGGTGGATGAGTTAACTAAATGGATGGTGTAGACAATGAAATGTGGTTTGTAGAAATTCAACCTATAAAAATCATATTCAAAATTGGGTCTTCAAACTACCATGGCTAATTATTGGGTATAAATTCAATTGACATGCCTTTCTTTCATATTTTTAATTATGTTCCTTATTGTTTGGTGATGAATTCAAACTACTTGCCTCAATCCAATAAGATGTGATGGCAATAATCAATTTGGAGGATCCTAATGTGTGAATTCAAACATGTGAACAATGCATTGCCTTGTTTTGACATGTTATGCCCATGGCTATGGAGAATCTAACAATTGCCCGACATTGGGATACATTGCGTTATGCCACAAAAATGCAAAAATCATTTAAATAAGTTTTAGTGGGTTTGCATGTAATCTTTTGTTCTTTGATGATATTTCTCATTTCCAACAAAATAATTGGGAAAATTTGGGATTTTTTTTTCATGTGTAAATTTGAATAATTCGTTAATTTTGGGGGAAATTTCACCAACTTTTTGATATCACAAATTGGAGGGGGAAAAAAATTTAGGTCTATGATATATTCTTGTGGTTGTTGTTAGCTATCCATCTCCTGAATTGCAACCCATGACCTTTGTTGCTCTCTTCCTATCCCCTTCCCTTTGTGCATCCATGTCTTCTAATTTATCACAATGCCAAAAGATTGTTTTATAAAATGCATTTTCATAGTTTTTTCCCCCTTTCCATGGATGTTGATTGGCTTTACCCATAGGAAAAAGACTATGCATCTGTGCAAGATTTGGGGATAAAATTTTGGCTCACTCATTGGCCAATGTGAAGATGACAAGTGTTCACATAATGAAAAATTTCAAATGGATGTACTTTTCATGTTTGGGTGGATGTAACTTTAAGTACATTAAGATTATGTACTGTAGTATTGATGGGTTTTTTTGTGGGGTTCCATTATGGATTTCGTTACATTTGCAAGGCAAAACTTTTTTGAAACATGTGAAAGTCTAATGGTGGCTTGTGAATTAGACAATGATGTTGAAGCACATGCATGGTTGACAAGGCAATAGTTGCATGTGGTGTGTTTAGCAATGTATTAGGCCACTTTTGCCCTGCGCATGATGAGGAATTTGCTGAAAAATATATGTTTTGGTTCAAGCTTTTAAAAAATGGAGTGCCAAAATGTTTGGCACTAATTGCTTAGGCTTCTAGATTGCTTGTAAGTTGGACTCCATTACACCAAGCTTGTGTGCTCCATGGTTATCCATGCTAAAGAATCTTGCCTCCTCCTCCTTTGCCATGTCTATGCATGCCAAAAGTAGTGTAGCTTCATCTACTAATGTGTGGTTTGAGCTTAGTGGGAGAGGAGGCTTGAGGTCCACTTGTTGGCATGCTCGTGCCATGGTTGTTAATTTAATAGCCCTATTGAGTGTTCATGAATTGATAAGTTCCCCAATAGTAATTCATCAATTGTTGCATATGTTCATCCATGGTTTAGCCTTGACAAATTCAGAATGGCAAGTATTGAAAGTTTAACCTTGTTACAACCCTTTTTTTTCAATCTTAGCCTAATGGTAGTTGGGTTGTTCTAGTACTCAGAAATGTGTTTGTTTGAAATTTGACATAAACCCAAAACCTTGAACCCCTAACTTTGAAGATTTAGAATAGCTTGTTATATATCATGTTTGCAGTTTCACATTCTCAAAGCTTTCATGGGATTCTATAGGTTTGATTTGCAACAATTATTGCCACCCTCTAGGTGTTGGAAACATTCCATGCATTTCTTCCCAAGGCTTTGTGACTCACTAGCAACTTGCAGATTATTATTCCCCTTGAGATGTATTTTGTTATCACTACAAATTGTAATAGTAGAGATGATTGGGTTGTCGATATTCACCAAATTCATTTGTTGTTGTTCTATAATAAACAAATGGTCTAAGATTTTTCTATGTTGTAAGTTAGACTTTTGTAGTATTTAGTTTCTTCTCTATAGTCAATGGTTTGTCTAGTTGAGTCATGGGATTTTGGGCATTGGTTTTGTTAGATTGGTAAGGCAAATATGTGGGATTCATGTCATCTAAAGTGCAAAAGTTGGCAATTGATTAGATTTCCACCCGCTTTTAATTTCTAGCATAAAATCATGAGGTAAATTGCTTAATGTATGTGGCATAAGCAAATACTTAATAATGACCTTTAGGAAGTATTTTGGTGTAAAAAGGGTAGCTTTCTTTTTAGGTTTAGTTTTGGGAAGTTGTTTGGTTCTGGGTTAGGGTTTTGGTGATTGTTTGAAACCTAATCTAGATAGGTTTTTCCTTAAAGCATCTTCTATGGGGTCAACTTTTATTAGCATCTAAAGCTATTAAAATGTCTGGTTGTGAAAACATGTCATAGTACAAGAATTGTCAGCTAACGGGATTATTTGCTTAGATAATGATAAATGTGGGTCAACATAGTTCATCCACTTTCAGTTCATAACTCTCCATTTTCATGTCTATCCTTTTTTTTCCGCTACAACTTTCTTTCAAGTACAAAGATTTTCCCATCATGAGTCATCATGAGAAATGGATTACCTTCTAACAAGTTTGTTTCTTATTGTGTTTTTAGGAATGTTCAAGGTTTGCTTTGCAAGATGTTACAATGTTTGTTCTCTAGTATGTGTTGTGGGGAAGAAGTTTTCAGAGGTTCTCAATCACACTTGCATTGAAGAGCTTGGCATCAATCATTTTTTTGTGGATTTTTTAGTCAAAGGTTTTTGATAAGGATTGTTGGGTGCACCAAAAAAGGAAAAAATTGGAATGCACTGATGGGATGGTATGTAAAGAGTGTGTGTATGTAGGCATATGAATTCAACACATTTCTCCTTGACAATTTTTTAACAACTATGGGAGCAGGATTACCATTGGTAGCAAGAACCTGTCTCTTTCATCTAGAGAAGAAAGTTGTACCTATTTGTGGTGATGGAGGCTTCATGTTAAATTCTCAGGCAAGATTCCAATATTTCTTCACATTGGGTCCTCAAGTTAAGAAGTGGGCATTGGAAATATTTATAGGTTAGATAATTCTTTATTTTCCCCTTTGTCTCATTGTTGAACTTTTGGAGTGAGAATGAGTTATAGACTTGTTGCAAAAGTTTGAAAGATTAGGGAGAAAAGAGGAATTTTGCTAGGAGCTAGTAGAGGCAATACAATGTGTAACAGAGAAGTTTATTGAACATTTTGGTGGTTTTTACAAGAGATGGAAATAACAATGCATTTAGATATCAACTTGACCATCATTGTTCTGAATGACAATGGTTTTTCAATTTTTAATTTTTAAGATTCAGACATTTCAATTTTCAAGTTTTAGACATTTCAATTTCCAGTATTCAAACATTTCAGTTTTCAGTTTTCAATATTCAGACATTTTTGTTTTCAGTTTTCAATTTTAAGACATTTCAATTTTCAATATTCAAACATTTCAGTTTTTAATTTTCAACATTCAAACATTTCAATTTTCAATTTTCAATATTTAGACATTTCAGTTTTCAAAATTTCAGACTCCTTCTAAACATTTCACAAAAAGATTTCAAATTTTAGTTTTCAGTTTTCAAAATTTCAAATTCTAGAAGTTTCACATAGAGATTTCAATTTTCAGTTTTCAAATTTTCAAAATTTTCAAATTCCAAAAGTTTCACATAGAGATTTCAATTTTCAATTTTCAGTTTGAAATATTCACACATCCAAATTCGGACATTTTAATTCTCAAAAATTTAGATTCCAAACATTTCTCAATTTTCAATATTCACACATCGAAATTCAAACATTTCAGTTTTCAAAATTTTAGATTCCAAACATTCCATATATTTGTAGTACCTTGGCAGGTGTGGCACATGCCTCCAAAACAATTAATCAATTTTGAATATTCAATTTCGAAAAATAAAATACTCCTAAAGATTCTTTATTTTCCTTCTTAAGGAGTTAGCCTTTGGAACAAAATATTGATCATGGTCATATAAATATAACATTGTGCAGAGCCATTACGCGATGAGCTGCTTGTTTATTCATCTTCTCGCAGAATCGACGCAGAACCAGACGATGTCATCATAAGGAGTGGTGGATTCCTGCAGGTGGTGAGGTGACTATCTGCTTCTTCGATCTGTAGGGTGGATTTAGTTTTTCGCTCGTCTGATTGCACAGGTGAATCGTGCCGGGAGGCAGAAGCAAGAAAGGTGAGAGTCTCTTTTCTGTATGAACAGATTTAATTTCTTCTTGATTTGAATTCTGTCCGTGTAGAGTTGATGTGAAAAAGTTGACGAAGAATTGATGCAGAACGAGACGATGTAATGATAAGGAGTGGCGGATACCTGCAAGTGTTGAGGTGACTATCTGTTTCTTCGATCTGCAGATCGGATTTTGTTGTTCGCTCGTCTGGACAGGTGAATCGGGCCGGCAAGCAGAAGCAAAAAAGGTGAGAGTCTCTTTTTGTATGTAAAGCTTTCCGTTCTTCTTGATTTGATATTGTTCTGCGTGGAGTTGATGGGAAAAAAGGTGAACAGGAACTTTTGAAGAATTGATGCAGATACCAGACGGTCTAATTATAAGGAACGGTGGATCCCTGCAGGTTGTAAGGTGACTATCTGTTTCTTCGATCTGAGAGTGGATTTTATTATTCGATCGTCTGCACAGGTGGATCAGGCCGGGAGGCACAGAAGCAAGAAAGGTGGGAGTCTCTTTTTGTATATACAGCTTTCAGTTCTTCTTGATTTGATTTTTTTCTGCATAGAGTTGATGTGATAAAGGTGACGAGGAACTTTTGCGGCAGTTTCTGTTTTGAAAGAGACATGATATTAGAACGCACAACTGTGCTTGTGTTGAAACTGTAAGTTTTCAATCGTCCTTACTAATGTCTTTCAATTGATTCTCCATTTGCGACAAGATTAATCGAGGAGATGCTTGAGATATTGATCCACTAAAAATGGTACACGGTTTGGCAGGATGACAGTGAGTAGTATTCTGCGAAGGGCAAGATATGCATGGCAAAGAGTAGCAACAGTAACTGCGGTCAGGCATGGCCGTGCCTGACGAAAGATTCCAGAGCTACAACTCGCCTGTACCACGCAGAATCGATCACACACCCATCCTTAGCACACCAGGATTGAAACTGACAACACTGCCTAACGGTTTCCGCGTGGCGACAGAGTCCAATCTTTCAGCGGATTCCGCCACATTTGGTGTGTGGATTGATGCTGGAAGTCGCTTTGAAGCTGATACGACAAATGGTACTGCGCACTTCCTCGAGCATATGATTTTCAAAGGAACCAAATGACGCAGTCTTCGGCAACTGGAACAAGAAATCGAGAACATGGGACCACATCTTAACGCCTACACCTCACGGGAGCAGACAACATACTGTGCCAAAGTGCTCAAGAAGGACGTTTCAGCTGCTGTCAATATTTTAGCAGATATATTGCAGAACTCGTCATTTGATGAAGACCACATAAGTCGTGAACGTAATGTTATTCTGAGGGAAATGGAAGAGGCACAGTGTACCGTTTCCAGCTAACTTATTATTTTCAGATCAGCCAAGTTCATCTTCATGATTGATGGCCAAGCACACAAGCTCTTAGGTAATATGCAAGTACTAGATTTAGGAAAAAGCTATGCACAAAAGCTTCAAAAAGTTGTTGCATATGGTTGTGTAATGTATTTAGCCAAAGCTAGATACATGTTTTTCTGGCATGTGCTTAGATTGGTTGTCAAGAGAATGTTGTGCAGAACAATTTTTGACCAACTGAATTCTTGATGTTCAAGAAAGCTCATTGCATAATTTTTAGTCTCATTTCCTACTCTCTCCTAAAGTCTGTAATATGAGATCTGCAAAAGATGTAAGATTCTGTAAAGGTAGATGTGTGGGTTTTCTATTGCAGAGTTTGTAGGGAGGAGATTCATGAGGAATTGTATTGGGGGTTTAGAGGTTGACTCCAGAGTGTGGAGAACAAAGTGTTGCAGGTGGAAGGACAGGTGGAGGTGGTGGTGTTTGATCATTTGCATGCCACTGCATTCCAATACAGCCCTCTGTCCCACACAATTCTAGGGCCTGCTGAGAATATTCACACTAACTCAAGCTGACTTGAAGAGTTACATCAGTACACACTACACAGGACCTCGAATGGTAACTTGATTGTGCCAATCATGCTATCATTTTAGCAGTAATTGTGGTTGAATCTCTGCTTCTGAGCAAAGAAAAATCAGAAGCAGCACAAAACAGCATAATTGCTGCTGTATGATATAGTAGGAGTAGATAAGTATCTGGTCAGAGGCATCAGTCATCAGCAAGTTGACAGACAACAAGTTCTGAAAACCTTTGTTTTATATTATCAAAATCAGATCAATTGCTTCTGAATTTGTATGGCTGCTGGCATCTGGCAAGTCTTGCAGGTTCCGGCTGCAGCTGGAGCTGTGCGACATGATGAACTTGTGAGGACAACACAGGAGTCCTTCAAGAATCTTTCAACAAACCCCATCACTGCAGGCAAACTTGTGGAGAAGGAGCCAGCTTTTTTCACAGGATCAGAGGTCAGGCTGTATGGTCAGGCTTCTGTCTTGTGATGTGTCAAGCAAGATTTTGTACTCAAACTTTTCAGTGTTCTTCCAACAATGTGTAAAGTATGTTGGCTGGTTTTTTTTTCAATATCCCAGTGCCACTTTGCTTCACAGTGTTACCAGAAGTTAGAAACCATACAGTGATCTTTTTTTCTTGTTTCTGAACTTCAGGTTCGTTTTCGTGATGATGATGTACCACTGGCCTACTTTACAGTAGCTGTAAAAGGTGCAGCATGGACAGATCCAGATTCTATTGCACTGATAGTCATGCAGACAATGTTGGGGAAATGGAGCAAGAATGCAGGGGCTGGCAAGAATATGGGGTAGTACCATGCAACTAAATGGTGTGGACTGACACCATCTAAATCGTTTCTAACGTGATCATGGTCGGAAGCAGAGACATCAACAGGAATGTCAACCGGTAGGGTGTAATGCTCTTGTAGTGAGACCATTTGATAAACCTGGCAGAGAGTGTGATGGCATTCAATACAAACTACAGTGATGCTGGACTTTTTGGGGTGTATGCAGTTGCTAAGGTGTGGTGCTTGCACTGGGAGTTATGTAAGCAGTTTCAAGTAGAGTGGCTGACAATTGAGCAGATCTTGACTTACACTCAATAAAAGTATACCACATGTCATGTGATACAAAAAAGGACGGAATGGATCCTCAGGGCCTTGAGAATATTATCCAGCCCTTAGCTGTTGCATACAATTAGAAGGGGTTACGGGAGCCATGATGTTGCAATGCTTTTGCAGCCGGACCATTTGGATGATCTTGCCTATGTCATTATGCATGAGATGGCAAGAATGATCTACAGAGTGGATTCAGATGATGTGGGCCGGGCACGTAATCATTTCTGCAGGAGTTCTTTCTTGTCAATCTGAATATCTCTAGTTCACAATCAGATTTTTCTCGATGTACCCTTGCACTGGAATGTGTACAATTGCAAGGGATGTAGCGGTAGGTCATGAGTGCCAGGCAGTTCAGGTTCCGGGTCTCTAGAGGCCATATTTACCACATTGTAACTAGTCAGTGGTAGAATAAGACCTCCCATTGACAAAGCAACACATGTGGAGGTGATAGTGGGAGTTTTCATTCTAAAATGTTTTTGTCATCCCATGTCTAGGAGGAGCTGAACTATATGAACACGTTCTCCTGGATGGTGTTGTTTCTAACAACTTGCAATCGTTGTTGCAGTTGAAGTCATGTTTGCTTCTTCACCTGGATGGCACTAGTCCTATTGCTGAGGACATCGATAGGCAGGTACATGTTCATCTGAAGAAAATTGTCGATCAATAGGACTAGTAGCTCCGCAAATTTGAGTGCTATCTTCTAGCACATCAGCTTGATGTTTTGATGTATTTCATACAAGTTTTCATCTCATTTATCAAGACATAAATATTAGTACATATGGCTGCAGAGAGGTCTTAATGAAGCATCAAGTGTCTTGCAAGCTGACTTCCTCCTTGGGGAGAAGCCCCTACGTATCTCTATTCATGGGCTCCTTGTCTCATTCTTGTCATGTGTCATGGATTGGATTCGTAGCTAGAGCCATGTTAGAAGTTGGTTCACTATTGCAGTCACCATTGAATTGCCTTTGCACTGGGCAAAGATTGTTTTGGGGCCTTTTGAAAGGCAGATGAACATCCTGAGTATTGAACAGAAAAGCTGATGATAAAGTTTGCCCTAGAGTTCTTCCGATAAATTGAGGCACTCGATGAAGAGTTACAAAATCATCTATGTCTTGAACTGCATTACTATGTCAACTGTTGATTCTGTTGTATGAACCTCGCACTCAAGCTTGATCAGTAACAACCACCTTTGGTTTTCTTCAGATTCTAGCTTATGGGAGACGCATACCTCGAGCAGAGCTATTTGCAAAGCATTGATACTGTGAAACGTGTTGCTACTCGCTTCATCTTTGATAAGGTTAAATTGACTGTATGCTCTTGTATTTGGGAAGATAATGTCAAGGTGTGCAAATAATGTTCAATGTATCCATTTACTCTCATCTCATATTCTTTGATTGATCATTGATTTTCAGGTTTAATACCTACCACATGACCTACTGAACCTCCGTGAACCTTGAATCAGCTAACTGGTTGTATTGTTTGTGTGATGTTTTCACTGGTTTGAGGAGATTGCAATCACAGCTATTGGCCCAATCCAATATTTCCCTGACTATAATCGGTTTCGTTATCGTACTTACTGGAACCGCTACTAAACCACAATGTAAGAAAGGTTGCCAACAAAAGCCCACTCTTTGCCTGTATGTCAAATACATGTAACTAGTGGTAACCCGTGCCTGCAAGGCACAGACGGTTTTAGATGATTTTAAAATTTTCTAAAAATTAATGGTTTAAAATATCCTTTCTTCTAATAGTAAAAAATAATCCAGTCTTATAATTTCAATTTGCAAAGTCCTTTAGAGTCGGCCGGGCTCAGCACCGGGCACACCGATGGTCCAATGGTCACATTCTTTTTGGGTTGTCCAGTGGCCCAAAAGCCACAGTCGACCAATCACGCAAGGGCCCAAAAAAATTCCCTGTTCATACTGCTGGCCATTGTTTT
>Ga0209611_10004752_pt1 | contig 23111 bp, 14 predicted proteins | sample S1TSphgellanicum_3_FD_187693 | JGI IMG/M metagenome (GOLD analysis project Ga0209611, IMG submission 187693) | Host-associated microbial communities from peat moss isolated from Minnesota, USA - S1T2_Fc - Sphagnum magellanicum MG (SPAdes) (version 2) | ecosystem: Host-associated > Plants > Peat... | reverse complement strand
GGGGGGGGGGGGGGGGGGGGGGGGGGGGGTGGTAGTATGTGAGGGAAGTGTTTGGTGATAGGGTACAAAGCTGTTATAATATCATGCATGCATACCATATGACACAAAACAGCATAAGTTTATTTGAAAGGGTGTTTTAAAGTGTTTGGTTTAATGTGTGATCTAGGGCAAATTTTCAAAGGTTGTTATTCATTATGCTACTTATAACAATCTAACTACAAAATCAAAGTACACAATGTGAGCTCAAGATACTGCAATGCAACATTGATGAAACCCCTAAGGATGAGCAAGGAAGTACCTACACTTACTTCTTCCAATTCCCACCAAAACTTCAACATCTTAATTTCAAATTCAAAATGTATTAACACATTTTTGTAACAAGTCGTTTAGAACTTTCACTTGAAAGAAGAAGCATGTTTAGTTTACAAGCAAATGTAGAAGTTGAGCTCCAAAAGATTATAGAGATTCTATTACTAGGTTGGGAAACAGTGTTAAGATCAGAAGTAGAAACAATTAAAAATTTAACAATAGCAACCAACAATAAAACAACTGAAAGTGGAGCAAGAGCAACTAAAAGTAAAACAAGATCATCAACTAGAAGTAGAACGACAACAACTATAAGTAATCTTATATCCAAATTTTCCTATTCCATTACATAGGGAAAAAAAACTAGATATTATAGAATAGAATGTAGGTGTTGATTTTTCTTTATGTATTCCTTGACCCAAGATCAAAGAAGGGAATTGATGACAATTTCTAAAACTCACTATCTAATATGTCCCACATTTGAGCATCTGGGGCGTTTTGTGGTGAATTGTGAAGATAGGGAATTATTGTGTTTTGGGTTTGGGTGGAAATCTTGTTATCAAGAGAGGAGATAATAAGGCTTTAATTGTTTGTGTTTGGGTTTGTTCGACTGTGGGATGATACCTAGCAACATACAAGAAATGTGAATAGGAGAAAGTTCAATCCTTTTCTTTAGTCACAATCATCAAGGTGTCTTAATATGTTTGTTTGCTTGCTTGTAGATGATCATAGCTTTGTTGTGTGTTGATGTGAGACAAAATATTAAAAACTATGTTTCAATGATTGCTTGAATAAAAAGGGAGCAACATTGTTGTGTGGATCATTATATTGATGTGTAACACCATTGCTAAGGGTTGTTTATTGACACCTTCCTTTTTTGTTACAGCATAACTAAGATTTTGAGGGGAAAACAATTGTAAAAAGAAAAAACTATAACTAAGGGCTAATCAATAAGTATCGCTACTTAAAATTGGGTTTAATTTTTAGAACTAGACAAAACCAAAACTAGGGGGTTTTTTTATAAAAAAAACTAGAGCCAAAACCAAATTCCCAATTCCATTTATGTGTGGAATTGAAATTGTTCTAATTTTTCTTAAAAACCAAAACCAAAGGTTGGTATTGCTTCTGCTCATACCATATTAATAGGGTTCGGGTCCTTTTTACCAATGTTAATACCAATATTATCATGTTTATTTACCAAACCGACATGGGTATCAACATTTAAAAATTTCTATAAAATAACCTTGTCTTCACCTTGTCTTTGGGCCTCCTTTCACCCGCTATCCCCTCTTTCAATGGTATCCACAAAATAAGGAAATTTTATTAAATCTTTATACGAAACGTTGAAACCTAACATTTAATGCACAAGGTTTGAGAGTATGTATAATAGTTATACACGTAGGAACAATGAAAATATATGTAGCAACAATGGAGGCACTTAAAAAAAACAAAAGACAAGATGATGTTGAATTTACCACCAAAATTGATGGTTCTTTGTATTTCACCACCATGTTGAATGCTAATGTATTTTTTTGCAAGGTTTTTTTTCAATTTCACCATGTGCATGACCAAACTCAAAGGTTTTGGTGTTGTGTTTTTCTTATTTTACAAAGAATTCTATTGGGCCAATGATTTTGTAACCCTTTGCTTATTGGATGAAAATATCTAGCCACTTTCTTCATAGATGAAAAGAGGGCATCTCAATTCTCATTATCAATTATGACCAATTCTTGTCAAGAAGGGTTGGTTAATTGCCAATGTGTCGATTACCTAATCCATAAACTCTTGTTCAACATAACATAAAATGACACATTAACATGAGAAAGGTCTATCTTTAAACTATAAAAATAGGTCAAACCTGGACTACTACTTAAATCTAAGAAAGATTATTATTTCTAGTGGTTACCTTCCACCACTTTGTAACTTTTGGTTAACCACGTAATTTGGTGGCGATCCTTTTTTTTTGGGCTTTAACTCTATGGTGATATGTTGATCATCTTTTGATTAAATGGGTTGCTCCTTTTTTTTTTGGATTCAATCTATTGAATCCTTTTTATAATAATAAAAATTATCTTTTATTTGATGTTTCAACATGGTATGTTTTAACATGGTATCAAAGCCCAGTGAAGAAAAATCTTAAATATGTAGAAAGTGGTGAAGTTCGACTCTAGATTATAGATCCATTGTGAACATGAATATAATATCCCAATAAGTGTGTAGTTCTACTCCATTTTCATCATGGCAAACACTTTAGAAAGTTATATCTCTGAAACAAATAAGTTAAAGAGCCAATCCAACTACAATGTGTGGAAATTTAAAATATATTTCATATTCATGCTAGAAAATCTATGGGACATTGTGGAACATCCAATTATATAAGCTTTTACATATGTGATGTCTAAAGGTTTAATCTCTATAATTACAACATCAACACCATCAGTGTTGACTATTGCTCAATTTGAAAGTCTTAAAAAACAATAACCCAAACTCTTGATTATCATATATTTTTCCATTAAAAACAATTTTTTCCATATGTCATGGGAATATAAAAACTCAAGGACATTTCAGAGCTTCTTGAAAAAAAATTTAAAACCAAAAAATTATTTTGAGCAAATGCTAATATGAAATAAACTAATGAATCTCAAGATGGATGAGATAACATCAATGGAGGACTTTCTTGTCCATACCAAAGATTTGCTAAATTAGATGGTTGGCTTTGGAAAAGTTACTACTGAAAATGTACTTGTTGAAAGGGTTATTAATGTTTTACCACCAAGCTTTGATCATTTTTTTCAATTGATCTTGACTTAGAAGGACTTACTTATGTTTAAGGAACTAATTGAGAAATTGCTACATTAAAAAACACAAAAGTGCGAATAACAAACAACATTTGGACAAGGAAACACTTGGTGTGAAGTTCAAGAAATATATTCAACAAAAATGTTTTTAGGAAAAAAGTAATGTAGGCCATTCCCCAACTAGTTTTCACAAAAAACTAGTTATGTGTAATCAATGTTTCAAGAATGATCATTGAGTGAAAACTTGTCTAGAACCATGGGAGAATGTGAAAAAAATTCATCAATAAACAAATTTTTTGGAAGATAATGCTAATGGAAAAGCTGATGAAACTAAACTTTCTAAAAACACAATGAAATTGTTTGACAAAGCTTTAACATCTTTTCAACTTCATGATTTTGAACAATTTGTACTTTCCATGGAACATGTTGTTGTAAATTGGATCTTAAACTTTAATGTTGCAACACTTGTCACTAGAAATCCTAAACTCTTAGACAAGGTCAAGCCGCAAATAAAATCTTACTTCTAAAGTAAAGACTACAAGTGGTGTTTACCACAATGTTGAAATCCAAGGTCATGCAAAGGTTCAATTTGAAAATGATGAAATAACCAACATCAAAGATGTTCTTTATGTGCTGAGTGTTAGCAAAAAATTGTTTGTCTATTTGAAAGATTAATGATAAAGGTAATGTAACAATATTTAATTTTTCACTGTGTTTTATCCTTTCATAATCAAACCCACACAAGATTATAAATCGAAAAGTTAAAAGTTTTGAAAATGGTTTATACAAACTAGTTGTTAAAATCCCAAATATCAACCCTAAAAAACATGAAACATCATCTTTAAAAGAAGCAAACATTGTTAAACTTTGGCACATTAGGCTTGGCCACTTAAACTTCCATTCACTCCATTATTCGAGTTCTCATTAATTGGCAATTAGAATCCGCAACCTTTCATTGATTTCTTGCACTTGTGTTGGTTGCCTCATGGGACAACATTGAGGACAACTTCCAAAAAAATTGTAGATCGAAAGCATCAGAACCATTACAACTAGTCCATTCCAACATCTATGGACCATTACCAATAAAATCATTTTATAGGTCTAAGTATTTCATGACCTTCACTAATGACTATAGTCAAATGACATGGGTCTATTCTTTGAAGAAAAAAAATGAAGCTCTAAAAGTCATGAAGAAATTCAATAACCTTGTCGAAATTGAAATTGGTTTCAAATTGAAGGCATTGTTAATAGATCACAAAGGAGAGTTTTTATCCCTTGAGCCTTCTCATATTTTCATAATGGGTTCAACATTATTTGACAATTAACTCAACCTAAAACCTTGCAACAATATGACATAGTTGAGAAAAAAAATAGAATACTACTAGAGCATGTTAGAAGTCTTGCTTTGGAAAATGATGTTGTTAGGTTCTTGTGGATTGAAGCTATTAATATAGTTGCTTACTTATTAAACAAGTCTCCAACCTATGCAAACTCATGAATGACCAAAAATAATACACATGAATCAAACTAGATCTATTTTTTGGTTGTGTAGTTCATGTCCATGTCAATAAAAAGAATATAAACAAAGTTAAGTCTAAGTCTACACATTGTACTTTCATGGGTTATGAAACCACTTCAAGAAATTATCGTTGTTATAACCCTTTACTTAGAAAAACAATCATTAGTAGAAATGTACAATTGGAGAAAGACATAGATGCTTACACAAATCAATTGAAACTAATGATGTTAATCAAACAACAAGTGCAAGTAGAAATGAAAACATCACTTTGTTCCCACTTAGATGTGACACAAGGCAAATTATTGGAAACCGTCTTGTTGGTGATCAAATACATCATGACTCACCTATAACAAAAGCTTCTACACATGTGGAAGTTAAACATGCACTAGTTTGAACATGCTTCATGTGAGCAACTTGTACCTAAGGAAATACATGATCAAGAAACACCTACACATATGGACACAATAACATCCATGGATCCACCTAAAGTAGAAAGATCTCTTGAACAACCATGTGCACATATAACATTTCTTCCACAAATTCAACCTACCTTTCAACACAAAACAACTTATGTACCCCAAGAAATTAGATGATTATGTGGGTGTGTTGGAGGCCTTTCCTAAGCCTAAATTTTTTCAAGAAGCCATGGATGACCTTAGATGATGAGAAGTAACAAAACCAAAAATGAGTTCAATAGGAAATAATCAAACATGGAGACTATAAGATCTATCACCCAACAAAGTTCCCATAACATGTAAACTCAAGAAAATTGTAATTAAACAACTTGAAAATTTGGAAGCAAGTTTGATAGCTCGAGAACTTGAACAAATTCAAGGATTAGACTTCAACAAAACTTTCACATTAATCGTCAAGTGGGGCACAATTTGGTCTACATTCGCATTCGCTTCCAAATGGAACTAAAACATATTTCATTTAAATGTGAAAAATAAATTTGCATGGCAACTTGAAATAAAAAGTTTATATGACCCAACTTTCTGGGTTCATGGAAGAAGGGAAAAAACACAAATTATGTAAGTTGTTGAAGTTTCTTTATAGACTTAAACATGCATTGAATGCTCACTGTGGAAAATTTGATTCATATTTTAAGGATCAACACCTTAATCATAGTGATGTTGATCATAATTTATACTACCTAAAGTCAAATGACAAGATTGTTGTTTTGATTTTGTATGTTGATGATTTATTACTCAATAAAGGTCATGAAGAAAAAATCAATTGGTTGAAGGAACAATTGAAAGCTAGGTTTGAAATGACATATTTAAGTTTGTTGTCATTGTATCTTGGAATAAAATTCTTCCTAAGGGTGTATTTCTAAGTTAGAAAAGATATGTGAAACAAATGTTAGAGGATTTTGGTATGCTTCAATGCAACCCTATTATAGTGCCAATGTTAAATATTTTTAAGCTTTCAACATATATGAAATCAAAAGAAGTAGATGCAACTATTTACAAGACTATTGTCGGGAAATTTATTTTCTTGACAAACATTAAACATAATATAACATTTGCTATAGGGATTGTTGGTAGATATATGCTACACCACAAAACCTCATTTTGAAACAACAAAACACATACTGAAATACATCAAGGGCATTGTTGATTTTGGTATTCTTTATCATTGTGAAGGAAATGGAGTTATTAATAATTTCATTGATGTAAATTAGGCTAAAGACAAAAATCAATTACATTCAACCTCAAGCTTTATATTCCACATGGATTTTAATGAAGTACTTAGCTGTTTAAAAAACGACTCATAGTCGTTCTTTCCTCTACTGAAATTGAATATCATCTAAAGGGGCCAATGAATCAACATGGTTCAAAGGATTGGTGAAGGATTTTGGTGTTTTTAGTGATGGACCTATTCCAATATTTTGTGACAACTAGTGTTCCACTCTATTAGTTCAAAATCATGTCTTCTGTGCTAGGACTAAACATATTGAAGAACATTAACATTTTATAAAATAAAAAATGTTGAATAAGGAGATTGATTTAAATCATATCCCAACAAAAATCAAATTGTTGATATATTAACCAAGTCCTTGAGTAATAACAAGTTTAAATCCTTTAAAGACAAATTTTGGAGTTATAAGCTTGTAATTTCTTTTTGGAGGAAAGTTTTAAATATAGTTGATATTTTTTTATAGCCAATATTTGTTATACATATTTGATTTTTAGCTCAAAGAATTTACATTAAGTTCTTTGTTATTTCTAGTACTAACAAGCTCTTGATTAATTATATTATAATTTTTTTTTTGGTATAATTGTTTTTTTAATGTAATTAGGTTTAAAGGGGGTTGTAGAAAATAATTAGACTTATACTTCTACATAAATTTAAGAAATATTCTTATTTATAGTGGTTATCTTCCAACATTTTGTAACTTTTGGTTAACCACATCCAAGTTCATTGTGTTTCACTAGATTTTGAATGAAATTGAACAAATTTACCATGATGAAAATGATCAACCCTTTAATAAACGAGAACCAATTCTTTAATAACTAATTGAATTCACCAATAGTTATTCAAATTTACTAATAGTTGAACCGTTAATAATAAACTCATTAATAGTTAAATCATCAACAATAAACTCACTAATAATTAATTACAAGCTTAGGTTAGGTGCCTAAGAACTTTGATTAGGTTAAATCTAAACTTAGCCCACCAACTTAGGGTGCAAGTGTGAAGGTTTGAACCATTCACCTTTTTTCATTTATATGTTTAAGGAGTAAATCCTTAACCATTAAACCGCTATTCAAATGAACGATATTTTTTTGTCATCACCTATAATTATGCACATTTTTTTTATAGTAGACAATTCTTAACAATTATTGGTTATTCTACCATATAAGCTATTTAGGTTATTATATCGCATGCTATTGTTGGCTATTTTACATTATTTTACCATAGGCCATTGTTGGTTATTCCATCATAAGCTATTGTTGATTATTTTATATTATTTTATTATATGTTATTGTTGGTTATTCTATCGTAGGCTATTGTTAACTATTCTATTGTAGGATATTATTGGTTCTTTTAAATTATTTTACCATAGGTTATTTTTTGTTATTTTATCATAAGCTATTGTTGGTTATTCTAGGTTATTTACCATAGGTTATTTATTATTATTTTATCATAAGTTATTATTGGCTATTGTAGTTTATTTTACCATAGGTTATTGTTGGCCATTTTATTGTAAGTTATTTTTAACTATTTAAAATTAACCCATTGTTGATTATTTTATTGTACATTATTGTTCAACATTATAAACTATCTATCATAGGATATTATTGGTTATTTTATTTTAAGCTACTATTGGCTATTGTTAATTATTAATGGTTATTTTAAGTTATTTACCATAGGCTTATTTTGATTATTCTATTGTAGGTGTCACAGATGCTAACACCATGGAGTTCATTCATATGAATGTTCATCCATGACTTGCAATTAACTTGTAATTAATTCTTAGTTTAGTTTCAATTCACTATTAATTAGTTATTAGTTAACTTTTAATTACCTTTTAATTATATTTCAATTAGCTTTTAATTAACTATTAGTTCACTTGTAGTTATCCTTTAGTTCACATTTAGTTCATTTTTGATTAACTTTGAGTTAAATCTCAATTAATTATCAATTCATTTTAATTAATTCATAATTAAATCTCAATTCACTTTTAATTCACTCATAATTGACAATTAATTCCCACATGGATGGACATGGGCTACACATGGGTGAACATGAACCACATGTAAATTGAAAATTTATTAAAAAATTCTTTGAATTGGGTGCCCAATGGGTATAAATAAAAATGGAATCTCACATTATTTTCAATTTGTTCAACATTAATTTTGGGTATGTTTTTTTATTACACATTGTTCTATTTTTGTTTCATTATTACAATAAAATCTTATTGGATTTTTGTGTCATACATTCTTGTTTTTGTTTTTCTTGTTTGATGATTTTGATTTGGAACTAGGCATGCTCATGTTTTTTTCTTAATTTAGGAAATCCTATAAATTTGATTATCTTTGTGTTTGTTACAATATGTTATTGTTGGTTATTTTTGGTTATTTTATCATAGGCTGTTGTTGACTATTTAAATTTATTTACCATTTGTCATTTATCATAAGCCATTGTTGCTTATTTTATCATAAGCTATTACTGGCTATTTAGGGATATTTATCATATATTAATTTAAGCTATTGTTGATTTGTTTTTCATAAGCTATTATTGGTTATTTTATTGTAGCCTATTATTGATTATTTTATTATACATTATTCTTGATTATTCTAGGTTATTTTGGATTATTTTAAATTATTCTACCTTAGGTTATTGTTGGTTATTTTAACGTGGGTTATTTTTTGGTATTTTATATTAGTATACCACACATTATTCTTAGTTATTTTAAGTTATTTTATTGAGGTTATTATTGGTTATTTCAAATTAAATTAACTTAGGTTATTCCACCTTGAATTATTATATGTGATTTTTTAATATATTATTTTACCATAGGTTATTCTATTACAATTTAGGTTATTTGAAGTAAATATATTTTAAGATAAAATAACTTGTAATAGTTCATAGAATAAAAGGACCTTAAATAGTTTAAGGTATAATTTGAAATAACATATAATAACTTAAATTAAAATAACGTAAGGTGTAGTTTAGGGCCGATCAAATAAAATAACTTAAAATATCTTAAAGTAGAAAGTTTATAATAAGTTATGATATAACCTATGATACCTTAAAGTAAAATAATTTATAATAACTTATAATAACTTAAGGTATAACTTATAATAACCTACAATAATTTAAAATAATTTAAGGTATTTAAATAACAACATAAAATAAACCTATTCATCACAATAAATTATAATAACCCCCAAACTACTCGTAAGATTCAAATGTGGGTCCAAAGGTGAAAACAACAAAAGAAAAAAAAGTTAGAACTCATTCCCTAGTTTGCAACACTTTGGGGGTAAGAGGGGCATGCTAAACTTCAAGGATAAGGACTAATAAGAGTGATAAGCATGTCAACTATTCACACAAGCCTGCACAAATCAAACAACAAATTGGTTAGTGCATAGTTATAACATTTTTGGTGCATGGATGAACCATAGGTTTACACGGACTTACGAAACTCACCACGTCCTGAACTTAGGGGAAGCCACCACCTTGTTGCTATAGTATTCTTTATGATTAACCACGGGAGTTCTATCCAAATGTCATTTCATCCCAGGACTCCCAAGTTGGGAGTCCCAAAATTCTCAAAATTGGGACTCCTACGACTTTGGAGGCCTATAACTTTTTGTGTAGACCTTCGATTAAAGTGAGGTCTAAAGCAAAGTTATAGCCTTCATCAAGGGCTTTCCAACTATATGTGGCATGTCACCTACAGGTAAATAAATTAGGCCAATTCCTGATTTTTAGTGGTCAGGAATCAAATTGCCAATTTGACTTTCGACCCTTCTTTTAGCCGTAACTTGTGTTTTGAGTACCCATATGGGCCATGTGAGCTCACTTTAGACATCTATGTCTCAAGAGCTTCCTAATGGTATAAGGAACTTTTTAATCTAATGAGTTTTGACCCTTAAAATCATTTTTTAAAAATTTGAAAGTCCATTGGGAGTCCAACTTTCAAAATGGGAGCCCACTTGGGAGTGTGTGGGTTCGTTCCTTCACACTCTCTTACACTTTCGAGAACATGAAATGTGATTCCCGGCCTTTGTAAGCCCTTGCTTCAGTCGCAAGCCTAAGGCTAGGGTCATGACAATAATGAATTATATCAATTAGTGGTGAAAATTCTTGTTTACATAGTGTTTTTATAATGAAAAGTAAAAATTATTAAGTGTAATGAACTTATTTCACTTTTAAAGTTGCATAATGATTTAGGCTAGTGAATTGCACCCCATTTCTGTACTAGTGCCTTATAGGAAAATTTATATTCAATAAAAATAAAGGAATTCTAAAATTGATATGCTTACATAAGGATTTTCATGATTGGACTAGTTGTACTGCATAAAATACCATTCGTCATGAATGTCATGTACACCCAAGGGGAAAAGATTTTGCTTTTTATATTGGTATAGTTGTTTCACAAGCTTTTGTCATGCAAATAAACGGGCAACCAAATTAGAACCCAACTCAATATACTTAATGGCCTATTAGTATATATTTCATTGTTGTGTGGTTATTTGAATTTTTAAAGTTTCATAAAAAAAATCAGCAAAGAACCAATGGTTTCATGATTGGCTAGTTGATTTTTTTAGAGAACAATGATTACATACCAAAATTGGGTCTTTTATTGTTGTGAAAATTATGGTTATAAATCTTAAGAACCACCTTGATAATTGTCCATGGATTTATTTTATTTTTTAATAACTGCCCATCATTTATGTATATATATATATATATATATATATATATATATACAACAAAAATGTCTTGCTTTAATGTGAAATTTGCTCAAAATAGGATATTATTTGAGTTCCACCACTCTATCCAATCATAATAACCATCCAATCAAAAATATTCATTTTCTTTTCCATATATTTTTAACTCATTATCTACCTAATGCATACTTATTGATCTAGACTCATTTTCACACTATCTAGGATAGGTTTATGCTAAAACATACCATGTTGAAACATTAGAAAAAAACTAATTTTTATTATTATAAAAATGATTCCATATATTGAATCCAAATAGAAAGGGACTAGCCCATTCAGTTAAAGGATGATTAATAGATCACCACAAAGCTAAAGCCAAAAAAATAGGATCACCAAGTTACAATGCATATTGGTGTAATGAAGGAGATTTATCGTTAAATCCACATGACAAGAAATCCATGGTAGTTGTATTGCATCAAGATTTCAAGGTCACAACTTTATGTTAAATCTTTTATCTTACTACTCCACATGTATTTTAAATCCAATCTTTATGACACAACTTGCATTTTTTGAGGTGGGTATTATCTCGACCTTCAAACAATATGACCACAATTTTAACCCATTTCCATTTGATGATTTGCATAGAGTAGGAACAAAACAAAAATCCTACAAGTCCATGTTACAAGATTTGAAGTTTTTTTTTTCTAAGGAAATATATTATTATGGGTGGTGAATGACCTTCTTTGTGAGGATATATTGTTATGGGTGGTGAGTTACAACATGTGGAAATGTCAATCTACCTTTTGAAGAATGTACATGATGGTCGATGATGGATTTGATTCAAGTGTTTCTTGATCATCCTTGAAAAATTTGTTGATTGATGATTGATTTGATGATTCACACAAATTTTTTATCATCCTTGGAAAATATATTGGTTGATAATCAATTTGACAATTCACACTTATTTTGATCATCCCCGAAGACAACTCTATGATGGATTTGATTCATACACGTCTTCATCATCCTTGAAGAATGTATGTTTAAATTATACATATTTTGGTCTTTTTTTTTCATTTTGATGATTCACACAAATTATTGAATCGAATATGTCTTAAAACCCAAAAATCCAAAAAGAAGAAAACCCAAAAGATAGAAGAAGCAATTTTCTTCAATAATTTATTTGGTTGCATCTCTAGGTTCATAATACCTTTACCAACAATGACCATTTGCTACTATAGTTGTAAAAAAAAATTCTACAAATTCTTAGCAGTCAAAAAGCTCTAGACACTATCATTCCTTTTTCCTAACTAATCCCTTAGGACAAGAGCATCATGTCTTTTGCCAAATATTTGTTGACACTATTTTGATTTGCATCTTCTTCTCATTGCCCCCCATCTTGTCCCCCAACAAACAAGGAGACATGCGTGGGGCCCATTACGTCCAGTGTGGGTGGGCCCTAGCTATAGGTTCCTACAAACCTTGTAGGAAGCAAGTACTGTAACCTAAGGTCAATTTCCACATGGATGAAACCAATAATTGATTATAATGATGATGTTTCATCATAATTGGTTTAGGTAGGATGAGTATTTTGGCGATTGTCACTATGGCAATTCCGAAGTTATTTTTTATTATAATTTGTCATAGATCAAATTCCATTTGGGAATCTTTTTTTTTCCTTCTATTTGTTTATATCTTGTTGTGTGTCTTTTCTTTTGCCTTCCTTTCTTTGTTTTTTCCTTTCTTATGTTTGCATTTTGTTGTTTGTCTTGCTCTTGCTTTCCTTTCTATGTGAACAATCTTATGGGTTTGAGGATTTTGCGTGTCACATAAAAGCTATCAACTTTTGTGTTCTTTTTATGCATGTTGTTTATTTTGCTAGGTTTTGGAAAAAGCCATATGTGTTTGCACATATATGGCACTTGTGTCTAGTGGCATTGGGGTTGTGCATGACAGAGGCAATTTTGGAGTTGATGTGGTGAAGCCATTTTTTGAAAACAAATTGGGGTGTGAAAAAGATACCTTTACTTTTTGGAGTTTAGAAAAACTTGTGTGTGTGTGTGTGTGACATATGTGGTTGGAATTTTGTGTGTTTTCGCTCATTTGGTTGGTAAGTCATTGGTGGCATGGGGATGCTATCAAATGTAGGTTGCTACATCTATTTTGTTTTGTAACTATGAAGTGATGGTATGCATGTTTTGGTCTCGAAAGAAATTCTCATGTTTCTTGGATGTTGTTTAATGTTTATTAGAAGACATTGAATTGAGTTAATGAATCTACTACCATTCAAATCCTAATTGTTGTTGTTGGTTTTTATAGGGTTTATGGTTTAAGGTTAATGATAGAACTATTGTTGTGTTTGCTATTGTGGAAATAGTGCTATGTGTGTCTCACCACACTCAATCATGTTCATATTGAGTTTTGTAGCCAAACATTAGGTATATTGTTGTGATTGGTAGTGGTGTAGGTGTTACCAAGATGGGTAGTGTATTATGAGCTTATATTCACAACCAAGGAATACATGTGCCATGTACGTACATAAATTACCCAATCACGAGGAGATAAAATGCTTGATTTGAACCTTCTCTTCCTTCTTTCTCATAACATATCGTTTTATCCAGCTTGAAGGACTCTTGAATAATACATGTTTTGACCATTTGTGTTGTCTTACTCATGATAAGGTTGGTTTGTTAGATTGTGAGCTCTAATAATTCAGTGTTGGGTGCAATTTCAATTGAATATAATTGGGCACTTCCACCAAAGGTGTTGTTCACGTAATCAATCAATATTCTTTAAAAAAATGCTAAAAGGATATTCATAGGACTCCTATAACATCACACTTGGAACTAAAACCCTAGGAGGACTTTGGAATATCAAGTGATATTGTTAGGAGATTCAAATTGCCTAGGTTCAATTGTGATACATTTTCCATTGAGTAAATAGGTTCATAGAAAGTGCTTATAAGGCATAATATTAATAGAAAAAATGTGACAAAAAAAAAAAGTTTTATATGCATATGCTCTAAAAATCTCAAAGCTAACAAATTTTTTATTCAAAATTTAAATTATTCAAAACATGATTTCTTTCTAATTTAAAAATAAATATATTTGAAACTCCATGGACGATGGAAACCTTCATAGTTCCTTGAAATGAATTATGTAATGCCACCAACCATATGTATGATAAAAATGAATTCAAATAATTTTTAAAAAAGTGTTATAAAATTTTAACTACTGATATTTATAAAATAATCCGATATATGATGACATCCAATACATTATTAAAAAAAGATGGCAAAAATTAAAACTCAAAATTTAACACCATTCATAAAGATTAATAAAAGAATGAAAGTCATAATCACTAAAACCTTATATCCAAAAATAAGAATTGTTTATGGGACATTTGGTTACATCCAAAATATTTTGCTCACAAAATCACATTGGATTCAACATGATGACTTAATGTACCCACCCATTAACGTTCTTATTGATTTTAATGAATTCATATAAAGACATGAAACATTACAAGACATAAACCTGAAAGGTTTACCTAAGAATGTCATACCAATAGTACCCATAACTAGAAATTTCCAATATCATCATTCCATACAAAGATCAAACACTTCCAAAACTTTTAATATTAGGCATTATTAATTATTGTTTGCTTTAACTTTTTATTTGACTAACTTTAAAACTCAAAGACAAACATTTCAACATTTGGTGATAGACCTTCATCAACCACTTGACAATGTGCAACTTAATATGCACAACAAATCTATAACATTATCACATTTATGTTCATTAAATGGGTTTGTGATTTTATGAGATATCACAATCCAAGACATATGTAAGGCTAATTTCAAAAATGGATTGTTTTAAATGACAATAGGGAAAAATAATTATTTTTTCAATGTTTAATCTCACAGTCTACCCGTTGTGAGATTAGACATTGAAAAAATCATTATTCCCAATTGCCATAGGGAAAAAAAAATGCAACATGAAATGTGTAAAATTAAAAATGACAACATTGTTGAAATAAATGAGGATTTAAACAATGCCATAAACAATTATGATATCATACATTGTTGGCAAGAAATTTTTTGATTAACAAAAGAAGATGAAATCATGCATGACATTGTAATTAGTACCACTATTAAGGCAATTTCATTAGTTAAATACATTGCCATGTCTTGTGATGAAGTCATTAGTGTGGACAACCAAAGTTGGATTTCTTTACATGCTTATGTGATCTAGGTTGGATGTGGGTTTTTATTTTGGTAATCCTTCAAAGGGTTGTTGATGGTTCTAATGCAACCAATTTGACAAAGTTATTCATTCAAAATTCACTATATGGGGGAGGGATGACAAAAAAGAGCATATCCTTTAAACTTTTTTGTTTTGGAGTTGATGGGGTGACTATTTTCTAGGGTGCTAGAACTAGAGTGACTCGATAGATCCTTGATGATCATGCACTTCACCTTTTGGGGATCCATTGCATGGCTCATCATACTAATCTTGAAATCTAAGTTTTGTCCAAGTTGAGCATGGTGCACAACTTGAAAAACCTTCTCCAAACTGTATATGTTTATTTCTGCAAATGTCCCAAAAGGCATTTGGAACTTTTAAAGCTTGCTCAAATCTTGGAAGCAAAAGGAAATAAGCTTTTGAAGAATGTGAAAACAAGATGGATAACAATGTTGGTTTGTACCAAAAAATATATGGTTAAATATCGGTCAAGATGGTAATCAACTTTACATTTAACTTTTTTATGAAGGCTAACTTGGATCTATTGTGTGACATTAAGGTTTTCTATGGGCTCAATTGCTTGTTGCCCTTGTTAGAATCTGTGAATAGCTTCATGAAGTTAACCCAAGCTTGAGATGTGTTTTATATTGATTATGTGGTAGCTATCAAGACATGTTAAACATATTAGTTTATGGACTATGTTGATCCTAACACCTCAGGTTCAAGTTTGATGCATTTCATTTCTTTGCATCCTTGGTCAATTGTAGCCATGAACTACTACATATTTTACGGATTATAGATCCTACCGCAAGTTTGGATCATCTTGCCTTTGATGCAACAAATGGACAACATGTTTGGGCTTGACACCATAATCAATTAACGGGGGTGGTATGTTATGTGACTAGGGAGGTAGCTACTAAAACTCTCCGAGATGTTATGAGTGTTGTCAAGGAGGCAACTTAAACCTTGACTACCAAGCTACAATTTCACTTTCCTTCATATGGGGTGATGGAGGCATTAAGAGTTGGCTTCCCCCAATACTGGTCGATGGAAGGTTATGATGAATCTTTCAAAGGGCACATGAACATCATCAAGGGGCAATATTTGTTTTCTCAAAGGGATTGGGGCTGGTAAGATCCAAGTGCCAAAGGTATTATCTTTTCTTGACTTGGATCTCCAAATCTCACTCTTCAAGCTAACAATGAAAAGCAATGCAAAATTTGCAATGGCTCTTCCTCACAAGGTGAACCCCATGACCCAGCTTTGGACATCTTTGGCTACTTCCTTGGTGATTGTACTTAAGTTGTCTGAATATTTCAAGTTGACTGCCATGGTACAAGTGATTGGCTTTGTTGAAGATGAGAAATGTTTTAGCAACTTGAATTTCATAAAAACCAAGCTCCAAAATTGATTAACAACTTATCTACTCATTGTCAAGATGTTTGCTCAAGAATCCTATACATTGGAGGATTTTCCATATGCAAAGGCCATTGCTACATGGAAGGATATGAAGGTCCAATATGGTTTTGATTCCTAGTTATGTTTTGGTGTATGAAAAAATTGACTTTTAGTTTTATGCTCCTCTTTTTTCATGGTCTTGACTCTTGATTCCCAGCAAGTTTGATGGATCATGAGGTCGAATTCTAAACCTCAATACTTATCTTTGTTTGTTTGATTGTAATTTCTTGACCCACAAGTTTTGTTTCTATGTATAGTGTGAATGGGGTTGTTTTGTTCATGTATGCAAGTGACTTGTGCTCCAATGGGTAGTTTAGGGATTCAATTCCCCCACAAGGCAACTTGTTATCTTGATTTGTTGTTTGTTCTTGTTTGTAGTTGTATCCTGTATTGTTTGTAATGTGTATGTGAGGTTTGAATTATGCCACTCACCTAATTCCCACTTGGGAATCTTGTTCATCACCTGTAAGACCTCCAACAAAAATTTATATCATCTAATTTTCTTCATGCATCAAAGAATGATAGCCACAAGGAACTGCCATGAAAAAATTTAGACAGCCACACATTTCGATGACAAAAACAACCAGTAGCCTAAGTTCTCCAAAATTGGAACCCCAGTCTCTGAGAAATTGGCCACAATAACCATTTGGGCTATGCTCCAAAATTCTAAATAGCCAAGATAGCTATTTCCTCAAACTGAAAATAAAAACCCTGGTTATGACTCAGTTGTTGATGAACCCAAACTGAGTCCAAGTCATGTTTCACCCAGGTAACCTATTATCCTGTAGGTAAGTAGGATAATAGGTGGCTGCTAAAGTAAGTAGGATGCATGTAACATGGTTAGTAGAGAAATAAGGGTTAGTGGGTTCATAGAACAGAGGTAGGAAAAAAGTTACAAAATTGAGCTAACAACCATTGTTAGGTACTGAGTCGGGACTCAATGAAAGACCACATCTCTCATGCTGTACCAGTGGCAGTTCATTCACTGCGGCCAACCTTCAAGACATACAAACCATACAAGGGATAGAGCTAAATTACTCAAAGCAGTTTGAGGCAGGAAACATTTCTAGTACATTAACCCTGTAAACTCTACCAAATCAAATCCCAATACAAGATTTACCATGAAATGAGTACATATCCTTCACTACCTAGTAGTACCTGGTGCCCTCCCCCGCCTCAATATTTGACAGGCCTGCCTGACTTGTGATACTGGCTTGTCACTCAGTACTGCCACACTTGCACAACTAAAGATATGAAGACATGAACTACCTACTCAAATTCTTCTCATAAAAACTTTCCATCCCTATTTCCCCCCTAATTACAAAAAGGGGAAATTGCACTCTGATTATACTTTATCCAAGCTCTGATCAGGAAGAAATGGTTCAGCAACCAGTCGGGTTAAGTCAACAATGCGAATTCATGAAGTAGGTTGAGAAGTACAAGCACCTTCCATCTCCAGGCAGTTCAGTCTTGTACATCCTGTTTGCAAAATCTGAGAGATTGGATCAGATTCAATTGGGTTTCAATCCCCCTCTCCTACCATGCCTCTTAGCCACCAAGAAGCGAAGTCATATATGCCTTTGCTCATGTCACCAACTGTCACCCAACAGAGTATCTTACCAGTAATTGACCAACATATTCATCTATGTTCAGACAGTGCAATGAAACTGAATATGAGCACGATGATCCCAATGGTAATTGGACTCTTATACTACTATTTGTCATGCTGCAAAACCTGAGCAATGCAATCACCAAATGTTGTTTCTCAAAAAGCAATAAACCAAGCAGGAGAATGACAATTCCTGGTGGCTACTGTGATTCACACTGAGTAACAAGGCCAATCTTTTGTTCCAAAGAATCAGTGAACCAATCATGAGTATGATGATTACAAATGGTGCTTAGATTTTGATAACACTTCTACTTTCTAGATGCCTTCTGCAATTTACATGATTCAGGTCTAGAACACCCTGAAAAATTCAATATCATCTGCAGGAGAGCAAAACAAAGACATGTCAAATCAAAAAATGCAACACTCAGTATATCATACAACACCATATACAAGAAGAATGAGCACAGCAAAATGACAACACCAGTGCTGAATATATGTAATACTTGATGTCTCAATCACAAGCACATGCAGTGAAACATGAACAGCTTGCTGAAAAAGGAATTCCCCAGAAAAGCCAATTCTGTTTAGTATTCACCGTTATAGACCAAGCAGGTTGGAATCACAAAAAGAGGCCTTCATTCAATCATAAAGAAAAACATAACCTCTTATTCCAGAAAATTGAGATGGCAATAGCAGCAGTGGTCCAACGTCATCATGTCTCACCAAAATTGTTGTGAACAGGACAATGTGCACTCTCCAAAAGTCTTGCTTGCTTGCTTGCATGCTTGCTTGCGCACAGGAGGTTCTAGTCATACATTTGTCCTAGGTCAACAATAACAACAACAACAACCCCCAGTCTGTATGAAAGAGCTATATCCTTGTCCTTCCAGTGATCCTCCCTGATGATGACGAGGGTTGCCCTCGGTTTGTATACATGCCCAAACTCATGACCCCCTAGGTCAGTGGCAGTATAGATTAGAAGACTTGGAAGAAGTTTGACCATTTTCATGATGATACCTAATAAGAACCACATACTTTCCTTGCCTGATACCTCCACAGGCTTGCTCCTAAAAGCATGCACCACAACAACACAAAACCAACAAACACCACATATCAATGAAATTTGCAGGACAAATCTCCAAAACAACAATTTGAAGATAATATGAGAAATGACCAAAAAATCACAAATGGCATCAACTAAAATGACAGCCCAGCAACTTGTTACTGTGTGCTCTACGGATCTTCGAAAAGTGACCATTAATTTGTCTTTCAGATGTTGAATCAATTTGTTGCAGAGTTTTAAGTCTCATGCAAGGCTAAAACTTAGAAAGAAGATCACCCACTGCTTCTGAAGAGAAAAGACAAAGTATGTTTATCCATGTCTCACACACTCAAAGAGAGGTCTGAAAAACTCTGCATACTTGTTTTTAGGTTGCTAGTCTGTTTTGTTTACAAAAGTCCTTGCTGAGCTGAGAAGCAATGGAAAAAAAAAACTCTGCATACAAATTTGCTCAAGAACAGATGTGATTAGGATGCAGATGGATAAAGTATGCATGTGACATTGAGAGGTGGAGCTTACTCACTTCCGTAGAGGATTGAGAGGAAGCCCAGGACTCGACCCGCATTCCTAAGCATGTAGGAGCCATGACGTCAGAAGAGGCTACTCCCCGCCTCTTGACCTTTCTTGGATAGAATCTGGTTGTACTCCGGCCGTGCCGTCTGCCACAGGGCAAAAAAAACAAAATCCCAACCCAAAAGAGAATAAAACACTGATGGGCTTAGTTGTTTGTTTCTGTCAGCAACAGTTTCCAATAACATCATCATCATCAACAGCCACCAGTCCGTATAGCCGGAAAACCCAAACACTGATCAATGGTCGAAACCAATTGAAAACAGAACTAGCACTCTGAAACAACCGTGCGACAAAAAGGATAGAAAAACAACAGAACAAAAAAAAAAAAAAAAACAAAACAAAACCAAACCAAACCAAACCCCAATGAGAAACGAAAAAGCCAGAAAGACTCGGAGAGAGAGAGAGAGACAAAGGGCATCATACCAAGTCCTTAAAGAGAAGGAAAGCAATGACGAAGAAGAGAATGAAAAGAATCTCAAACTCGGCGTTGCGCAACATACTGGACACCCAATCAGCTGTCCTGGTCACCAGAGATGCCGGAGGCCCACGCTGCTGTCGACGCATTTGAGCCCCCCCACCTTTCCTCTAAAGCACGAGTCCTCGAACTCCACCTTCTCTTACTTTTGAAAAAAAAAAAACACACCAAAACCCTCTCCCTCTCTCTCTCTCTCTCTGCCTCTTTTCTCTTTCCTTTGATCTCTTGCCTCCCTAGCAGCTACAAAATCCTTACCGACAACAAACAAACAGAAAGACAGTAGCGGGAGTGTTATTCTCGCGCGAGATCGTCGTCGTCGTCGTATTCTGTCGCGCCCGCACAGCAACCGCCCAACACTGCGCTCGCTTGCGACAGAGGAGCCAAACCCTAGGGGCAAAAGGATGGACACGTGGAGGACACGTCGGATATTGCCGGCTCCGGACAAAAAAATTATAGAGCAATCTGACTGGCTAACTAAAGATCTTGGCCGGTGGAATGTCAGGAGCTGCACCAATGAGAAAAGGGAACACCTACCTACCTACCTACCTACCTACCTACCTATCAGGTGGGCCCCCTCCCTGCCTTCCTGCCTTCCTGCCTTCTGCTCTGACAATTACCACTAAAAACTGGTTAATTAACTGGGCCATGGACTAAAATTGCTACAACTGGTGTACAACTGGGCCATGGACTGAAACTGGTTCATGACTGTGCCCTAGACTAAAAGTGTTACAACTGGTTTATAAACTGGGTCCTCGACAAAAACGGCGGTATGTAACTGGTTCATAACTGGGTCCGGGACTTATATCGGTTCATAACTGGGCTATGGACTAAAACTGCTAAAAACTGTTTCATAACTGGACCCGGGACTTTAGACGGCTGATAAATAGATTTTTCTAACTGGGCCCTGGACTAAGAATTGCTAAAAAATATTGATTTCATAACTGGGCCCTGGACTAAGAATTGCTAAAAAATATTGATTTCATAACTGGGCCCTGAACTCTAAAACAGGTTCATATCTGGGGTTGGACTAAAACTGGTTCATAACTGTGGCCTGCTGGGTTTTGTGACTTACTCCTAACCTAATTTTTCCTATTTGCACAGAGACAGAGACACAGAGAGAGAGAGAGGTAGGGAGGTAGCCCTAGTACAGTTACTGACACATTGGGTACTCAAATTCACTTACTTTCTTTGCACAGACAGAGGGAGGGAAGGAGGGAGGGAAGGAGGGAGAGGAGATTTGCTGGTTGGATTTGGCTTCTCAATCATGAAGTACATTCCTTTATTGATTGATTATGGAAGGATATTGTGTGGATAGTATACTTGAGAGTGATCAGATTTGTAGTCAGGCATACACAGAACAGAACTCCTCCCCCCTCCCCCCCTTCTCTCTCTCTCTCTCTCTCTCTTTCTCTCTCTCTCTCTCTTTGAATCAGCAGCAACAGAATCAATGTCATTAATTATTGAGGGACAGAGAGAGATATGGTTTTGAGAAGGGGAAAGAGAGGGAGAAAGAGAGAGTCTGAGTTTTTTTTTAAAATTATTATTACCACCTAACTTTACTTATAATGGTGCATTCACACTTCATGTTAAGTCACTGTTCAATGAAAATCTAGGTGGCATCATCCTAGGTGGCACCCAATGTTAAATTAAAGTCTAGGTGGCATCATCCTAGGTGGCACCCAATGTTAAATGAAAATCTAGTTGGCATCCTAGGTGGCACCCACTGGTAAATGAAAATCTAAGTGGCATCATCCTAGGTGGCACCCAATGTTAAATGAAAATCTAAGTGGCATCATCCTAGGTGGCACCCAATGTTAAACGGGTGATAGCTTATTGTTTAAGTGGTGGTGTTAGGGGGACTCAACACTACTAGAGTCCCTAACACCAAGTGTGAATGCACCTTTTAAAATTGCTCATTTTTGTAAACCCTAATTCTAAACCTCCCCAAGCTTTGTGGTAATGAAGAACATTTCTTCCCAACAAAAAAAAAGAAAGAGAAAGAACAATCCCAGTTCAATAAATGGATTTTCAGAGAGCTTCTTGCACTCCTCCGAAGAATTAAATTATTTGGAGCACTCCAACATACATACATACATACATAATGGTTTTTCATGTGGCCTTTTCTGCCTCTTTTTAGTCCCCTTACAAGCAGTGTTTGCTTTTCAATTTTGTGATGTAATAACAGAAAAGTGGTGATCATAAATAAGATGATTTAGCCAAATTTGGTGATTAAAAAAATGAAAGGAAGGAAAATAAAAATAAAAATAGCATACTTTATATTTTTGGCTACATACTAGGCCTTAGGCAAAATTGAATCTGGCAAATTTTTTATAATAAAGATAATTTTCCTTTCCAATTTTTGGCTACTAGAAAACCTAAAAAAAACACTAAGTAAGATTTTTCCATTCTAAAAAGAAATCACCAGTTCACAAAAAACTCACCAAAATTTCCAAATTACCCAAATTCCTCATAGAAAAGCTACTTAAAGTCTACATCGTGTTGAGAATATATATGTATATATTTATATATCTAAAAATATTATCTTTTTTTAATGTAATTTTTCCTGCAGGGATATTATATATATATATCTCTCTAAAAATATTGGCTTTTTTAATGTAATGTTTACTACAGGGTGAATATAAATGGGATAGATCATAGTACTAAAACA